>Ga0157364_1000731_pt1 | contig 24498 bp, 15 predicted proteins | sample AttsexASBM2_FD_111476 | JGI IMG/M metagenome (GOLD analysis project Ga0157364, IMG submission 111476) | Fungus gardens microbial communities from leaf cutter ant in Ribeirão Preto, State of São Paulo, Brazil - Atta sexdens ASBM2 | ecosystem: Host-associated > Fungi > Mycelium > Unclassified ...
CGGAGATTGAGTTCAATGAGAGTTTATCTCTGTCGATTATCAGACTAGCAAATTACAGTGTAACTACTAGTCTTATATACAAACTGATAATATAGGAGATACTCGGGGTTTCAGTGGGAAAACCCCTATTGCCCCGAGTGGAGGTTTCAGTGTTGAGACACTGATAGGAGTAACTCTATCATGGAAGACGGAATACCCAGAGGGTTGTAGCACTGCCATAAGACGTGTTGCGAGAAAGGTGGCTGCTGTGGAAGGCAGGCTTGTATGGTTCAGAAGTGGTTTCACCATGGGGATGTTGTTTCCGGACAGGTGGACTTGCATATGACAAAGCTAAAACCAAAGGTTGTTCCAACTTCTACTTCTATATTCTTGGATAATATATAAATAACTTACTTAAACTTTTGAGAGGTCTTCATCAGATCTTGGATAATGAGATATGAACCATATCTAACATTATACCATAATGTACTGGTAGCTGAACATAGAGGTAAATAGAAGATAATTGTTACAACTTAAAGTCCTTTAAGTGAAACAATAAGATGAAACCTTGTATTGGGGTTTAACACAAGAGAACTTAATAGAAAACTCTGTACAGGGTCATCTACTTTATATACCTTAGACTACTGGTCTGTGCACTACTACTTTAGTCTATCCTAAATGACTATATATCTGTCTTAGAGCCACTATGTATATAACACATGGTATAATATCATTTCTTTCAGAATCTTCTACTATTTTTTCTCATGGCATATAATCAGATGACAGTGTGATCTGTGACATCCCACTGACCCCTAACCCTAGTTCTAAAAATAGAATATCCAAAAAGAAAAGAAAAGAAAAATCAAATAGAGTCTAATTTTTATATTTCTAATAATGATGAAGTTAGTAATAAGAAATTACTGGTAGTTAGGAGTGATCAAAGACATTGGAAAATATGTGGAAAGATGTAATTTATATTAGAGGATGAAAAACAGAACAGAAGTACTAGTGGGAAAGTTAATGGTGAATGAAGTACCAGAAAAGTCATAGATGTACTTGGTAGTGACCATTATCACCAAGTTGCTATTAGTGGCAGGGAAGAATACAATTCTAGTTGTATATTATAGGTTGCTGAAGATTGTACATTTTGTAGCAACTACAGAAAAGACATCAGCAAAAGGTTTAACAAGATTGTTCAGAGATAATGTGTAGAAATTGTATAAGTTACCAAAGAGTATTGTATTAGATAAAGAACTACAGTTTGTAGCAGAGTTGATAAAAGAGTTTAATAAAATGTTAGAAATTGAAATGAGATTGTCAACAGCATTCAACTTACAAACAGATGAGTAGACAGAACAAATGAACTAATATTTAGACAGAACAAATGAATTAATATTTAGAGCAGTACTTAAGGTTCTTTATAGAATATAGACAAAGAGACTGGCTAGAGTGGTTAGTGATGGTAGAGTTTATAGTAAACAACAAAGTTCATTTGGTAATGAAAGTATTGCCTTTTATAACAAATTATAGTAGAAAGTTGAGAATAGAAGCAGATATTAGAAGAAAAGGAAAGATAGAGAAAGTGACAGAGTTTGCAAAGAGAATGAGAAAAGTTTAAGAGAAATCTGGGGTGGCATTAATAAAAGTGCAAAAAGAGATGAAAAGATGGATAGAAGACATAGAGAAGTTAAGGAATGGAAAAAAGATGATAGAGTAATACTGAATATAAAAGACTTGGTATTTAAAAAGAGACCAGTGAAGAAGTTAACAGAAAGATATATGGGATTATATATAGTTGAAGAAATAGTATCAAAGAATGTAGTGAAGTTGAAAATGCTAGCCTCTCAAAGAATCTATTTAGTGGTAAACATTAGTAGAGTTATGAGGTATAAAGAACTAATGAAGAGGCAAAAAGTGAAGAAACCAAAATCAATTGAAGTTGACAAAGTAGAGAAATAGAAAGTTGAAAATTTTTTGAATAAAGGAAAAATAAGAGAAGTGATGAAGTACTTAGTATGTTGGAAGGGGTTTATGGCAAAAAATGATATATAAGAAAAGATAAAGAACTTGAAAAATACAAAAGAAGCAGTAGCAGAGTTTGAGAAAAGAATAAGTATTGAAATTAAATAACAGAAGAAAGTAAGAAGAAATGAAAGCTTAGAAAAATTGTAGAAGATAAAGTTAAACTCAAATGCTGAAGAGTTTAGGAGAATTGAGTTACCAAGAAAGTATATGGCAATGATTTTGTTTAGGTAGAATGATGGAAAATTTGAGGATGAATATTTAAAGAAGTTAAAAAGAAATTAGACAAAGTGAAAGAAAGAAAAGTTAGACTAGGTTTCTCCAAAGGAAAAATCTTAAAGAAAGGAAGAGAGGAGAGTAATATCAGAGTTATAAATGGTGAACTTGACTTTATTTTATTTCTTTTTATTTTTCTATTTTTCATTTATTTTATTTTTAGTTTTCATTTTCACTTTTTTTAATTTAGACTTAGGTAGAAGATGTGATGTAATATTACATATTGTTATATCAGGAAATATTTTTTTATAAAAGAACATACTCTTATAATATTTTTAAGCATTTAAGACCTCTTTAAAAGCATTAGTAAAAAGACTTTGTACTCTTAAGTAACATCTCAGACTTTCTTGAGTTGGTATCTACTCAAGAGATGATGTAATAACTGTTAAACAAACTAGACTTTGAGTATTAGTTGGTATCTTCAGTTATAAGATTTAACTTAAGAGATATCTTTAGAATATATTATCTGGGATGAATGGTGTTGTTAGAGACTCTTAAAGAACTTTGTAGTCTATTTACTAGATTTTCCAAAAGATGTTGTTATACAGTATAAGTTTTACTGTTTAAGAGTGTATTAGCAAGAAAAAGCATTCACAAGTGGATATTATTCATTTATTTCTTTTAATATTCTTCCTAACTCTATTTTTTATATTCATAAAAGCTCTTTTAAGAGTTTTATATTTCTATTCTTCTTTTATATTATTGTTTCTACCCCCTTCTCTCAATTTCTGATACTGGTATGATCTCTTTTGAATTCTTTAGTATATAGTTAAGGGCTAATATTGTATAATTCTTGTTATATTCTCTTTTCTACTTAATCACTGTTAGTGTAATGGTTATACAAGTCACAAAATGTGACATGAAAGTGACATGTGTCACTGTCACATGTCACACAATCACATGACACAGAAAAGGTTGTAGAAGGTTCTAAAATAGATAACATTATACAGTATAGCAATAATATGTTGATCTTATGAAAAATACATAGATATTAAGGTAGGTTACTTGTAGTGTGTGCACAGACCATGGTCTGAAGTATATAAGATAGACTAGCTTATACTTGAAACTCTATTGAGTTCTCTTATGTTATTCAGTATAAGAGTATACTTTTGTCTTATCTCTGAGACCTAAGTTATAATATCATTGAAGTTGGCAGTCTTAGCTTGACTACATTAGTATATACTACTTCTTTAATGATATATAAACTAATATACCAGTTCACTAGCTTTTTTCCTAGTCTTTCTTTAAATACCAAATCTTTTGTACTTAGTATCATCTTATTACTCTTTTTCCACTTCTTAGATTCTTTTCTTCTCTTATTTGCTTATTGCTTCATCATCTCTTGTACTTTTCTCAATGCTGTCCCAGCTTCCTTATAAACCTTCTCCATTCTTTCTACAAATTTCATTACTCCCTTTACTTTTCCTTTTCTTCTAATGTCTGCTTTTATTCTCAATTCTCTTCTATAATTTGCCATAAATGGAGACATCTTAGCTACTGAATATATCTTGTTATTTACTGCAAACTCTGCTGTTTCTGGCCATTCCAGCTAATCTTTTTGTCTGTGGTCTACAAAAAACTATAGATATTATTCTAGTTTCTAATTTACTTATTCAGTCTAACTATCTGTTTGTAGATGAAACAATGTTGACAACTTTGTTTCAATATCCAATATTCTATTCAACTTCTTTGTCAACTCTACCACAAACTATAGTCTCTTATCTAATATCATACTCTTTAGCAACCTATATAACTTCCACATATTATCTCTAAACAATCTCACTAGTTCTTCTCCTCACATTCTTTCAGTTGTTCTTACAAAATAAGCCATTTTTAACAACTTATTATATACTACCAAAATTACATCTTTCTCTGCTACTACCAGTAATTTTGTGATAAACAACTATTAGATGTATTCACAGTTTTTTGGCACATCATTCACTATAAATTTTCATGCTAGTGCTTCTGTGTAATTCTTCATCCTCTGGCACATATTACATCCATCTACATACTTCTCTATATCCTTTGTTACTTCTGGCCACCAATAATTTTTTGTCACCAGTTCTGTTATTTTCTACCATTCTTCATATTCTGCTACTAGCATATCATGATGTAAACAGATTATTTCTATTCTAAACTCTTCAACTTTTAGCATATAAATCTTCTCTCTTTTTAATACTAATTCTTTTTTTATATGCTATTCATTGCCTCTCAATATTTTAACTGCTACTTTCTTTATCTCCTCTACTACTCTAACTACTCTTTTATTCTTATTTCTAGGTATTTTTATTTTTTCTATTATATCTATTTCCAGTTCTTCTACTACTACTTCTACCAGTCCTTGAATTCACTCTTCTTTAATTTTTGATTTTTAATATCATTTTCTATTCTTACTTTTCAATCTGGTCTTCTACTTAGTTTATTTATCTTGCTTATTTTTTCCCTAGTACATATTTCAAGATAAAATTGAATCTTGACAAATATAAAGTATATCTTGCTTGTTTACAATTCAATTTCTATACTTTCATATAATATTCTAGATTTTTATAGTCTATCCAAACCTCAAACTTAAACTTTGTACTCTTTAATAAATGCTTCCAATTCTCCAGCTCTCAAATTACTGCCAGCATCTCTTTGTCATAGATTATGTAGCTTCCCTCTATTTCATTAAAAAAATTTAACAAGTAAGCTACCAGTCTTTACCTTCTATCTTCACATTCTATTGATAAAACCTCTCTTGTCATATAATACAATGTATTAACTTTCATCCTCATTTTTTATCCAGGCCTAGTACTGCCAACACTAGTTCTTTTGTAAACTTTATCTTCAACTTCTTAAATGTCTTTTCTTAACTTTCTGTCTAATCCCACTTTTGATCTTTTTTTACTATATCATGTAATAGCCAAGCTATAAATGTAAAACCCTTAACAAACCACCTGTATTAAGTTGCAAATCCCAAAAACTTTTAAACATCCTTGACTTCCTTAAAAGTTAGCCAGTTGAATACTACATTTACTTTTTCTTTCTCCATCTTGATTCTTTCTGGTCCAATTACCACTTCTAAAAACTCTACTTCCTTAATCTTCCACTTGCATTATTCTGGCTTCACATACTACTATCACATCATCAATAAAACTCACTACTTTTCCAGTGTTGGTCAAGTTCTGTAAGATCTTGTTCATTATTATTTGGAACATTACTAGTGGATTGGTAATACTAAGGAACATTACTGTCAGTTCAAACAATGCTTCTGAAGTTGTAAACACTGTCTTTCACTTATTACCTTTCTTTATATATTATCACAAATAAGATACTCACTTGTTGTGATACTTGAACTTAATGGTGTTTCAGAGGTTCAGTATAAAGATGTGATGATGATAGATAATGGAAAGTATCAACAAGAATAATTGATATTATTAAGTCTAAGGTCTAGTCCTTAGATACAAAGATATATATATAAAAGAGTAATGGTCTGTGTGCAAGCTGTTGCCATCACATGATCAAAACTCATACCTGATAGGAGCTATCATCTGTTATAGCAGCTGTCAGGCTAATTTTAGAAGATAACTAATTATATCACTACATTGATATGCTTGTATTTCTACCAATACTTATCACTTTGAGATATATCATATATCATTGTAAATGTATTGATAAGTGCTTTCCAAAGCAAGTTCAATTATGTAAATCCGTTTAGCTGTTCATGAGATATTAGCAGACAAAGCTTTTACAGCTACTGATGGCCCGATATCTCAGTCATTTGTTGTTGCTTTTGTACAGATAGCCCTTATTTGAGGCTTTACAGTACAACTTAGTTTGTGAAAATCAGTCCACTAGTTGTGGAGATACAAGCTGAATGAAGTTTGTGACATATATACATTATTATATCTCTACTATAGGTTTAACTTAGTAAATGCTTTTTTTATACCTATATTTTCTATTATGTCTAAAGTTAAAGATAAAGGATAATTGTTTCAATTGTCTATTTATTTGAATATCTATAGTTCTGAACCATCTTCTCCTTACTGTTTTTTTTTCTATGAAAAACACTGGTACTGTTTGAGATAACTTTAAAGGTCTGATATACTCTTTTCTTAGTTGTTTCTTAATGAATTCTTATATCTCTTTTCTTTATTTTCTTGACAATAGATATACCTTCCCCTTCCTTGGCACAAATTATTTCTTCACATTTATGGAGTGGTTCCACATCTTTCTCATTGGTATTTTCTCACTCACTTTCTTCCTAAATACCTAAATCCACTTATAAAATCTTAGAAATACCAATTGCTTTGATTTCTCCTCTTATTTTACCACTTGTTCATTCTCATCCCAAATTTCCTATTCTTTTGCTGCCTTTTTTGCTTCTATCATTTTCTCTTTTTTTGGTTTCTTCTTCTTCTCTTTTTCTTTCTTCTGTTCCTTCTCTTCTTACTTCCTTATTTCTCTTCTCTTTCTTCTTCTGCTTTCAATGTTCCAATTTCTCCTGCTTTAGTCTCTACTATTTTCAACATTCTTCTAAATATCTTGTCATCTTTACTTCTTCTGTCTTTCAATTGTGTTCAGAATTATAGCATACAAGCTATGGTATTCCAAAGATCACACTCTATTTCTGTCCTTCCATTACATCTATCTCTATTCTCTCTTTATACTTGAGAGGTGATGAGTGACAAGTAGAGAGAAATTTAGTATTGAAGGAGAGAAAAGTATATATACTAAAGAATAAAAAGTTGAGAGTAGAGATAATCCAGTTATACTATGATATACTGACAGCTAGACATAAAAAAGGTGGAAAACAATAGAATTGATAACAAGAAATTACTAGTTGCCATGAGTAACAAAAAAGATATAGGAAAATATGTAAATGGGTATAATATGTGTTAGAGAATGAAGAATTATACAGAGGCACCAGTAGGGAAGTTGATGGTGAATAAAGTACCAGAGAAGTCATAGACATATTTGATGGTTGACTTCATCACTAAGTTGCTATTAGTAGCTAGAAAAGATGCAATTCTAGTAGTTTGTAATGGGTTGTCCAAAATAGCATATTTTGTGATAAAAACAAAAGAAACATCAGCAAAAGGTTTGGCAAGGATGTTTGGAAACAATGTGTAGAAGTTATATGAGTTGCTAGAAAGTGTAATTTTGGATAGAAGACCACAGTTTACAGTAGAGCTGACAAAGAAGTTGTATAGAATGTTGGATATTAAGATGAAGTTGTTAACATTGTTCTATCCACAAATAGATGGCCAGACTAAACAAATGAATCAAGAACTAGAACAGTACTTATAGTTCTTCATTAATTATAGGCAAAAGAATTGGCCAGAGTGGTTAGTAACAGCTGAGTTTGCAGTAAACAACAAGATACATTAAGCAACCAAGATGTCTTTGTTTATGGAAAATTATGGAAGAGAGTAAAGAATAGAAGCAGATATAAGAAAAAATAACAGAGTTTGTGAAAAGAATAAGGAAAGTACAAGAAAAAGCTGGAGCAGCATTCAGAAAAGTACAGAAGAAAATAAAGTGACAAGTAGATAGAAGAAGGAAGAAAGTTGAAGAATAAAAGAAAGGTGACAAGATGATACTAAGTATAAAAAACTTAGTATTCAAGGAAAGACTGGCAAGGAAATTAGTAGATCAATATGTTGGTCTATATATCATTGACAAGGTAGTTTCTACCAATATAATCGAATTATAATTGTTAATCTTAATAAATATTCATCCTGTAGTGAATATCAGTCAAATAGTACAATATAGAGAGCAAGTGGAGGGGCAGCAAGTAGAAGGGCAGAAGATAAAACTGGTAAAAGTAGATAGAGTTAAAGAATGGAAAGTGGAAAAAATTTTAAATAAAAGAAAGGATGATTTAGAGAATACAAGAGAAACAGTAGTAGAGTTTAAGAGGAGAATGAGCACAAAAGTAAGATAACAAGAGAGGTAAAGAAAAAAGACTTTAAAAGAAAAAAGTTATCAGAAAAATATATAGCAAAGATATTGTATAGGTAGGATGATGGAAAATTTAAGAAAGAATATTTGAGAAAGTTAGAGAGAAACTGGCAAAAATGGAATTCAGTTTTTCCAAAGGAGAAACCTTGAAAAAAGGTAATGTTAGAGTTAAAGATAGTGGACATTATTTATTTTTATTTTTATTTTCTTATCCTTGGACTTAAAATTGGAAGTTAGTATAATGTCACACATATATCACATGTCATGGTCACAGTTACATAACCATATATTACACAAAAGAATATAAAAGGTTCTAGAACAATGATATCATACAACATGTTTACCATATGTTAACTTTATGGATTATATATAATCTTTAAGGTAAGTTAGATAAGGTCTCACACAGATCAACTAGCTAGTATATATGTATATATATAATACTTTGAGGTTTAAGTCATAACACTTCAGAACTTAGTCTATTATTACATCTTATTTTAGTTACATCTATCTTAACTTATAGATAATACCTTTCTTCTCATCTGTACTTTCTAACTTCTTCTAGTGTAAATCAATTATCTCTATTCTATCTCAGATGTTTTTGTTAGACTCTTGTCAACTTCATGAATTTCCATCCCTGATATTTGAGAATCATTAGAAATTAGGATAATTTGCATAGCAGTTTCCATTTCTAGATAACTATTCTAGATAGTATACTTGGTATATAAACTAGTAGTTTACACTATGATAGTCTTATTTTGAAAATTGACCAAAACTGATAATATTTTCTAGTATTAGCAATAGTATACCTCACTACCTTCTGGTGGCCTCATTTTCCTAGTTCTCTAAGTACTTTTCCAAAATATACAACTAGTGTAACTTATAGAGATGTAATATATAAGCTAAAGATTATTCTAACTCCTGTTTCCATATTCTCAGATAATGTTTAACTAACCATTTGGACTTCCAAGAGACTCTTATTGGATTTTGGATAATGAGATATAAACTGTGTCTAATATCTATATATATTTAATCTACTCTAAAGCTATAACCAAGTTTTAATAGTTTCTATAATATTTGACCAAGTTATATGTCTGTGTGACTGTGATATATATATTATATATTATACTTACATTATGCTTTATAATATTTCTGATTAATCTACATATAATATAATGTTACATTCCTTAGCTAAGTCTAAAGAAGAAAATTCAAAAAATAGGAACTTATTAAATTCCAATGAAGACACAAACTTTCCAGAATAACCTTAGCCTCAACTTATGTATTATGCCTCTTACAAGCTGTGAGGTTACAATTTCAGAGAAAGACCTTAGAAGAAGAAATTAGAAGTTATAAGAAGAAAAGTAAGTGTATCATCATTGACACCAAAATTTGATATCAGCTTTAGTCAATTATCAGGCTAGCTATTACAGAGTAATTACTAGTCTTAAATATATAAAGTAACTAAAGGAGTAATTAAACAGATCTCTGAGTGAATATTTCAGTAGGAAAATACTAAAAGAAGTTTAGATTGTATAGAAGATAAAAATAAAGCCAAATAACTATAAAGTTTTTTGATGGAAATAAGCCTATTATAAGAAACCAAAATACCAGTAGAATTTTAATCAAAATAAGGCTAAATAACTTTGGAGTTCTAATACCAAAATGACTATATTAAAAACAAATATTATCAGAATCAAAAACAATAGACTTGTCTCTTTTCTATTTCTCTTATTTTTTACTTCAAATTTTCTGTCTCTTTTGTATATAGTATAATGACTTTTATCTATATAACTTATAATATTTAGAGTAGACTAGATATAAGTGCACACAGACTATATACTAGAGGTATATAAAGTAGATACACTTGTACTAAGAACTTTACCAAGTTCTCTTATGTAAATCTCTTGTGTAAACTATTAGAAACAAGTACTAAATACTACTGTTAGCTTAGGTTCTATAATATAATCAAGTTCAATAAACTTATCTTAGTCTGACATGAATATATATGAATGACTGAATTTTGTTGTTCTATACTAGAGTTTTTTATAAGTAATATCAGTATAATGTAAACTACATAGTTCTAGTTCAAATATGAGTAGAACTGTATAGTTAGTCTCAACATTGCTTAGCAGTCCATTAGACTATTAACTGGATAAGATCAAAGTCATTCATAACAAGAGTGCAAAATAGAGAGAGATATAATAGATTGTCTTTGTAACATTATATCTTAGCCAACACTTCCTCATGCATGATAGTTGCCTAATTTACCACATTACTTAATTTTCTCTTTATCTCCTAGTAGATACAATCTGAGGTCTATTGTGAAGTTTCTTGTTATTTCTTTTGAAAGTGGTTTTATCAACAGATCTGTCATATTATCTTTACTTGGAATATAGACTAGTATAAATTTCTCTCTTTCCATCTTTTCTTTAACAAAGTGGTAGTGCATATCAATGTGTTTTACTTACTTGTGTCCTCAGTATGTCTTTGTCATGTCAATTGTGCTATAATTGTTAATGAATAGTGTAATAGGTTGTTATTGGAGTAATGAAGCTTTATCAAAGAAGAAGAATAACCACATCATCTATAATATAGCTCAAAATACTGTCATATACTCAGCCTTAGTTGTAAATGTGGCTACTATTTCTTATTGTTTAGTCAACTAAGATACTGGGTCTCTCTCTACATGAAAAACATAGCTATTAGTTAATCTTTGTATATTATGGTCATTAGCATAATTAGAATTAACAAAACCAACTGGTTAGAGGCTTGCTTCATAGATATAGGTGATTCTTCCATAATATATAGTATCTTTGATATGGGCAATCATATATTTTAGCAAGCTTTTCCAGAATTTGCTGTAAATTGAGACAAAAAGTTTACTATGAATGAGAGATCTAGTCAAGTGGCTACCTATAACCATATTAGTAAACCTAATGTCTCATGATAAGAAACTTTTCATTTCATCCTACTCCTCTCTATCTCTAATCTATCATTTAATAGTAAAATTCCTACTAGTAGTAGTATTAATCTTAGTTTGCAATCTTGCATTCCAAGTTTTTCAAGCATTTACATTACATAAGCTCTCTATTACTTTCTCCACTTTGATTCCTGACATGTGGTTTACTATCTCCATAGTTTTCACACTAATACTTTTCCAGTTCTCACTTTACTCTTTCTGTCTCTTCTATATCTAAGGATCCATCATGTTATCTGTATATATGCATGTGATTGTGAATTTCTTCCTATCATGGCATATTTGGATAGTAAGTCCAGCTTATAATTGCTTATAGCCTAAATCCTTGTAAGTCTGACTTAGTATTTTAAACCAGTCATAATCTCCTTCTATAGTACCATACAAGATTTTGTGAAGCTTCCATACTATATCATCTTCCCCCTTTGCAAAATCCTTAGACTACTTCATATAGATGTCAAAGTCAATGTTGTTATTCAAATATACTACTATAAAATTAAGCTATTATAACTTAAGTCTTTTCAAAGTAATAATTGCAAGCAATAGCCAGAAGAACTCCAGCCTCACTATGGCTATATATATATTTTTGAAGTCTACTTCTTGAATCTAGGCAAATCTCTGTGTAACAATCCTAGCTTTCATCAATCTATTCTACTTCTACTATTAGAATGATAGCCTTTCTTGTCCTCTTTATAACCACATTAGTATTATCATCATCTACAACTATATTGTAAGACTGTAGTGGCTAATGCTATTAGTGAATTTTTTGGTTTTGCTGCTGCTATAGCATGAATTCTGTCTAGTAAGTTTATTGATCATACTGTTATTGCTGTTACTGTTGATGTTTCCCAAAGTTAGAAGGGAATTGTTCTTGTTTTTGACTACCCAGCTAGTAGCAATTCTCAATAGAGTGTCCAGATCATCAGTAGTTTAGGTTAGTACATGTTATTTGTCATAAGACACTTGCTTGTAAAACAGTAGATAATATTAATGAATTTATCCCTTTTCTTTCATAGTTACTAATCTGGGGCCAATGTGTATCAAGTTGGATTAGAGTATTTACAGATGAAGTAGTAGTATACAGTATAGCCATAATAAGGTTACAGAATGTAGGTAATGAGCTAAGAATAATAATGCAAAATAATGCATTACTGATTGTTTTACCCATAGAATTGACTCTTTGCCAGAGTAGCCTAACTTGTATAATATAACTTGGAAAGTTATCACCATCATGCAGTCACAAACTTCTTAGCTATTTCTTAGTATGTAACTTTGCCACTTCTAACCATCTATTATATAATTTTGTCAATGACCTCCAGAGTTCTACTGTAGTACCAGAGATATCTGCTCCAAGTCTGATAGGATTCTGAATGTTACATAGTAATAGCCCTTTAGACCAAGTATTTCCGACTCTTTACTCACTTGTGGTAGGTTCATTAAAGTCCTAAAAGATGGTATCAATTGTGTAGTCCTTAAGTTTTATAGTTGTAGTACTTGTTGTTTCAGAGTTAGTAGTGTCAGTAGGTTTTATGAGTGTAGAGAGGTCTTTAATAGTTCCTTCTAAGTAGTCCATAGTACCTTAAACTTCAGCTATCATTATAAACATATTTTTAAATGCTATTCAATTAGTACTATCAAACTTGTTATTTTCTGTAAATATAGGCAGTCTATATAATGTGCCCAACATTCTGAATGTTTTTGGTTGTTTTTAGTTGTTGTATACCAGAGTAAGATAATATTGAGGATATCAAGGGTTAGTTTAGTGTTATTGTTTTTGTTTCAATTTTTTGAGCTGGGGCCCATAACCTATTAAAAACAAGTACTTAGTCCAACACAAATATATATGAATAGCTGAGGTTTGTTGTTCTATACTAGATTTATAAGTAATATCAGCACAGTGTGGACTACATAGTTCTAGTTCAAGCATTAGTAGAACTATATAGTTAGTTCTAGTATTACTCAGCAGTTTGTTAGACTATTAACTGGATAAGATCAAATTAATCCATAATAAGAGTGCAAAATGGAGAGAAATATAATAAATTGTCTTTGTAATATCATATCTTAGCCAACATAAACTCTATATAAGGTTTTTTTCTTAACTAAACTCTGAGTTTTAAATTGTAACAATAAGCTGAAGTCAAAGATTATTTATCATTTGTATTCTATATATTAAAATTAAGTGTTATACTTTATCTCCCATACACTTTCTATAGACAATCATCAAGATATGAACTATACCTAACAAAATGTCTTAGAATAATGTGTAAGAAGTAATATGAAAAGTGTTAATTTACACTAAATCAAGTTGGAAATTATAGATCAAATAAAAAATATTATCTGAGAGAAAGACCATATAAGCCCAAATCAGTATATAACACAAGAACCCCAACAATAATTTTAGAGAGATCTTATAGTAATGTCAAAAATATAATCTTAAGAGATGGTAATTTTACAGTTTGTTATCATAATATATACAATGTCTGGTTGCTATTATTATTGTTAGGTATAGTTCACACCAAAGGACAAAAATCTGTGGAGTTTACTTGGAGTTTGTACCAAGTATGGAAATCTATACAAAAAGCATAGTATTACAGACTTTCCAGAACAATCTTGGCTTCAGCTTATATACTATACCATCTGTCTGCCATAGGGTTGCAACTTTAGAAGAAGAATAGAGTTCAAGAGAAGTGAATCCTGATAAGAAAGTGTATCACTATAAAATACTAGAGTTGATGTTCAACAATATTCATATTTAACTATCAGACTAGAGAATATAGTGTACCTACTAGTCCTTATATACAAGTATAATAAAAGAAGAACTTGGGTATCTCAGAGTACAGTCCCAAGCAGAGGTTTCAGTGGTGGAATGTTAACAGGAGATTAGAATAGGAGAACTCTGCTCTGGAAGACTGAGTTGGATAGAAGTAAACTTACTCACAGAAATTGGACAAAGGTGAACATCACCACAAAGTTATGGAATAACACTATTATAAAAGATGGGTTAAGAACAGATGTTGGACTGGGATAGCACCACCATGGAAGATGGGCTATTTTCGGGGTTGGACTTAGCATATGACAATTATCCCAACAACTAGATGTAAGGCTTCATAACACTTTCCACTTTCCAGCTACAGATGACTTGGTAAGATGGCGGCACCACTGTAACGATGCTAGATGCTTATAGAAAAAGAGAGATGGGAACATGAGGTGATGATAGTGACATTGTCACCAAGACTTGCATTATGTCCGCCGTGTGAAGATGATTAAGTAATTAATTTAATAATTCACTAGTCGAGATCAATATTTAATATTGATATTTATTCCCACACGTACCATATGGAAGATGACAGTTCTTTCTTGCTGATCACAACATGCCTCCACCTCACTATGACTTTCTTATCAAGGTAAGCGGATTCGTTAGTGTTCTCTTAGTTCTCAAACCGATCACACAGACAACAGCTCCTGCTCATCGGTGATTCTGGTACGTTATATCATACCTACATTTGCGCTGTTTCTGAGCCGCCCACTGACAGGTGTGGGCAAGTCCTGCCTTCTCCTTCGTTTTTGCGACGATGCATGGACTCCTTCTTTTATCACAACGATCGGTATTGACTTCAAGATCCGCACGATAGAACTAGACGGAAATCGCATCAAGCTTCAGATAGTGCTTCCCATCACACTCACTGCGCATTAACACTCGGCTGATTCAATTAGTGGGACACTGCAGGCCAGGAACGTTTTAGAACAATTACTACAGCATATTACCGTGGAGCAATGGGCATTCTTTTGGTATATGATGTCACGGACGAGCGATCCTTTAATAGTTCGTAGTGCATTCCTCTCGATTTTCCCAAAAGCCTCACGCTCAGAAACTGTCAGACATTCGGACCTGGCACTCGAACATTGAGCAACATGCCTCAGAAGGTGTTAATAAGATTCTTATTGGTAACAAATCGGATTGGATGGAGAAGCGAGCAGTCAGCGAAGAGCAGGGCCGTGAACTCGCGGATGAACTTGACATCCGTTTCATGGAAACATCGGCGAAGGTTAACGAGGGTGTCGAGGAGGCATTCTTCACGCTTGCTAGGTGCGTCGTTCCCGATGCTTTTCAAATTGCCAAGTCACACAAATTTAGGGATATCAAGACTCGTCTCATTGATTCTCAAGCAGATGCTGCGAGTCCGATGATTGGTGTTCCGGCTGACGGTGCCGTTCGTGTTAATCAGCCCACCAACCAAACAGCCCCAGGCTGTTGCTCATAGGAATGAAACGCCGAGTTTTGTATCCACTCCGATTTGGCACGCATTAATAATAATAAAATGACCGGTCTGCTCCGCTCTGTGGCCACTTTCGTTGCACCTTCGGTGTTTTTGGCGTGTTACACGGAACAATTTCCCAGAGTTATGTTGCAGTGCAACAATACATTCGTGCCCGACCTTTCGGGATTCACAAGGATTTTGTGATTCATGACGAAGTCAACATCACTTCCTGATCATCTCTCGATGTGTACTTGATGGTAGCTCGAATTTCCGGAATTTCCTTGTCAGTGCCATGATTGACGATTGTGTATGCTGAGAGGGTGAACCTGTACTGCCAGTGATCTCCTGTGAGGCTTAGAAAAGTGTAAAGGACCTTCGCAGGGTTCCAATGATTTTACAAAGCACGTCTGCACATCCAAAGTAGGGAGCTTCAAACTCATGCGTTACTACGAAGGCGTGGGTCACGTGATGGTAGCGCTTATAAAAAGTCCGCGGGGTCGTGAACTTCGTTGAGAAAGCTGCAAAGACACTCATGATAATGATGCCCAAGCAGCTTGCTAGCAGACATTGTTACTGATGTTGGTACTCTGAAGTATAAGTCAGTCAACCATAACAAGAAGTAGCACAGTGTATGTAAATGTGGTGCAGATGAGTAGTAAGTGTCCATACCTACCTAAGTATGCTATGAAGCACTCTACAAGTAAATATTTACAATGGAGCTACTGCTCACAATAGATTCCATATGTTTGTATACTACAAGCATTCTTAATCACCTTGGTAACTATGTAGCACACCCATAAACTCTAAGGACATCAAAATGACTTTTTTGGCACTTCTGTTAGGACAACTGAGTGAAGTCCATGGAGTTTAACAGAGTTTGTGCTCCAGAGGAATTCTAAGTCTATTGTTCACAACTACTCAATATATTACTTACCTCCAAGAGAATCCTAAGAAAACAAAATGAGATTCCCTGGAGATGATGACTACTCTAAATACCTAAATAGTCCATCAAGCAGAATATCAGGCAGAACATTGCCAATCTAACTACAGAATGATTGTGCCAGGTGGTTAGAAACTCTGATGGAATGATCTAAAACATTATGGATTGACAAGAGCTGATTGGACAATAGTAGAAGGAAGGGAATCATGTTTATTATGAGAATAATACTTGATAGAGGTCAAGAGCAAGAGCAGCAGAGTTGACTTAACAAATCCTGTAGAGTTAGCAGCAGCAGTCAAGGCTTAAGACTTGGAAGAGGAGAAGTCTATGGGTTTGGCAAAGGGCATTGGCAATGTTTGAATTTCAGTTTTTGGCAAAGTAACAGACTCCCTTACATTCACCTCCCCCTTTTAGATTGCTACAACTCAAAACAAGGGGTATTAGTTGAAATTTAATGCTCTGAAAGTCTGAAAAACTTTTTCTAGAATTTTATCTCTAGACTGAAACTTTTCCATTTGATCAAATACTGATATCTTCTGTAATGTAGTAGCTATCCAAGATCTTCTTTATCTCCTACTCTTCTTTTTCATCAATAATAACTGGGTCCAGAGGAAGACTAGAATATTTTCATGGAATCAGGTCATCAGAAGTAGTAGAGAGTTTGACAATAAGAAACACTAGATATAATTTTTGTAATATGGGGGGAAGCTTGAGATAGTATGATATAGGTCTCATATAAGAAAACCTGACTTTTCTTTATACTACCAAGTAAGCTTATTCAATTTCAACTCTTACAAACTTTACAATATACTTCTCAGCCCTTTAGTACCACTGAATTCTACCACAGAGCTTATAAACTTTGTTACTATTGACTTCAAAATCTGTGCTTATACCTAGTCTTTTGGGAAGACTTCTTAAATTATTAGACTGTTGATTGAAGAGTTTAAAAGAGAAATAAATAGGATGATTAAAAGAAAGCTTATGGAGGCATAATATCCTTTTGGGAGCATTGAACAGTGGTATAAGAGGACAACAAATTTGGATATGTACTAGAAGGAGAGTAGAAGAGAAGAAAATGCTAAGAGAAAGAAGAGAGATAGGAGCTTTAGCTTAAAGAATGAATACACTGGCAACTAATGGTGAGGCACAAAGACAATGATTGCCCTAGCCCCAGGTTTGACCAAGAAGGCAGAAGATTCCTTAACAGTAGGCACTAATAGGATCTGCTCTAATAGAAGAAGTAGAAAGAACAAATGCAACTGTAGGCAGAATTTGTGCCTAGGCATGATCTATATGCTATAGATGTAGATCAAGAGAAAAACTGTTATAGCTATGGAGTTTTAGTCATATCACAACAAATTGTAAGAATTGGAGAATAGTAGGATGAGGGAGAAGAATTGATTACAAGAACAATTGTTATAATCCTAAGCTTGGCTCAGGTTACAACTTAGACAAAGACTTAAGTAAGAATAGAGGAGATAATCAATTGATAAAGCATAAGGATACAGGACTGTATTTACAACTATATATACCTAATGACCATGAGAAATAGGTTGTTGTAGCAACCACTTGCCAGAACGGCACTTATGATATGCTAACTTCAGCAAAGCTCTCAGTAGGCTATCTAGTAGTAGAGATTACAAGAGAACTCAACAAGAAGCCCTTACTGCATTGCTTCTTTATTTATATAAATACAATGTAGTCTGTGCTACAACAATATCTACCTGCCCTAATGTTCATGCATTGTCCTCATGTTCAATTACTCATCTACCATGCTTCTACCTCAAGGCTACCATGCTATGTCCATGTGCCCTGACATTATACTCTTTAATCTCCGTCACCATGAGGAACCCATGTCCCTTGATGTCACTCCTAACCCTAACTCTTTCTAGACTCTTCCCGATCCTTCTAGACCCTAAGTCCTTCCAGACCACTCTAGACTATCCCAGCTTTTATCACATGACTTCCAGGTCATGTGCTCTTCCTCCATTATAGACTAATAATTAATTACTTATTTATGTCTAGCTAACCCTAACCCTAGCCAAAGTCTGTCCACACATTTGTCTTATAACATAGGTTGGGTATTCTTGAGGAAATAATAAGAGAAAAATGAGAAAACTTCTATTACTACATGAGGTGCTGACTAATACTACATGAGAATGAAGCAAGGTGTAGTTAAATATAAGTCATAGATGAAACAAACACATATTCAACATAAGGCAAACATTTGTAGAGTATGAGGTATAGAACATAATAATCATAATAATAATAGTGATTTAAATGGGGAAGAGAATCTAATAGTTCTCAATTAGGTTCTAACTATAATAAGTTTGCAATATACTCTAGAATAATGGAAAATACATCCTGCTACAACCTAGACAATGGAGATATACTAAGAGAAGTGACAGTAAAGATTGGGCTTGAGAGAATTGATATTTAAAAGAAAATAATGGTAGAAGTATTGTTGGATAGTGGTAAAATAAGATTAGTTATGAGTTTGGAGTTTGTTAGAAAGCAAGGGTTCAAGTGGAAAAAGATAGAAAGACCTATATATGTAAGAAATATGAATAGTTCCTTCAACAAGGAAAGGCTTATTAAGCATATAGTAGAAGTAGGTATTTGTTACTAGAGATACAGGGAGGGAATAGAAATTGATGTGATTGGTGGTCAAAAGTGGAGTGTTATTTTGGGAATGCTATAACTTACTCACCATAATTCTAAAATTAACTGGAGAATAGGAGAAGTGAAAATGATGAGGTGTTCAGAAGAATATGGAAAGTAGAAAAAATTAGGGTGGTAAAAACAAAAGAAAGAGAAAAAGAAAGAGAAAAAAGAAATGAAAAGGGTGGCAAAGAAATAGAAAATTTGAGATAAAGAGAAAAGATAGTGAAATTCAAAGAAAAGGCTAATAAATTAGTTTTTCAGAGGTTTTACAAGTGTATCTATATCTTTGAAAAAAAATAAGTGAGAGAATACCAGTGAAGAAGTTGTGGAATTATATAATAGAGGGAATTATATAATAGAGGTAAAGAAAGAGTTTGTGCTAAGGAAGAGGAAAGTGTATCCATTGTCAAGAAAAGAGAGAGAAGAGGTATATAAGTTCATTAAAGAACAATTAAGGAAAGAATATATCAGACCTTCAAAATCACCTCAAACAGCACCTGTATTTTATAAAAGATAGTGAGAAGAGAATAGTTCAGAACTATAAATATTTAAACAAGTGAACTATTAAGAATAACTACCCTTTATCTTTAATTTTGGATATTTTAGGAAACATTAGTACTAAGAAAGTATTTACAAAGTTGGACTTGAGATAGGGCTATAATAATGTATGGATAAAGAAGGGAGATGAGTAGAAGATGGCATTCATGGCCTTGGAAGAGTTGTTTGAACCAACTGTAATGTTGTTTAGACTTACAAACTCTCTAGTAACAATTCAAACAATGATGAACAAGATTCTACAGAACTTGATTAACACTGCAGAATTAGTAAGTTTCATTGATAATGTTATAGTAGGAATAGAAGAGGAGGAAGATGTCATATACCTCTGACATTCATGGTTAGATAACACTCTAATCCTAACTAATATCAATCTGAGGACCAAAGACTCTGACTCTGCATATCTCATCAATTCATGGAGTCCAAATGACAACTTTTAAGGTGACCAACTATCTAGAGTATATATAGAGTAATTATTATTAGATTGTTATTTCCATATCCAAGAATATAGTTACAATATATCATTCTCTAGTCTGTTAATCAACTTCAATTGTGCTATACTCATGTTTTTTCATCTAAACTTCCTCTTATCTAAAATTATGACCTTATGATATATAGGCTAGGTACAATGCCATATATTGAAAAAGGTTATTTTATCAACATAACATTGCTTCTAGCCTTTTCTCATTACTTAACTTACTAATTTTCTCTTCTGTCCTATTTTCCATACTATTGCAGATAATCCAGCAAGTGCAATTCATTTCTAACAAAAGAGCATAATGAGGTAGTAAAAGAGGTAGTGAAGAGATTGATAGAGAATAATTTATATGTAAAGCTAGAAAAATGCAAGTGAAAGGTTAGGAAAGTAGGATACTTGGGAGTAGTGATTGGACTAGAGGGTATTAATATGAATAAAAGAAGATGAAAGAAGTATTATATTAACTGACTCTGCAAGAGATTAAAGACATACAGAAATTTTTATGACTAGTCAATTACTATTAGCAGTTCATTAAAGATTTTGTAGTAATAGCTAGACTACTATATAATTTGGTAAAAAAGAATCAGAAGTGGGATTGGATGGAGAAACAAGAGAAAGCATTTGAGAAGTTGAAGAAAAGATTTATAAAAGAACTGATATTAACAGCATTAGACTTAAATAAAAAAATGAGGATGGAAGTTGATATATTGGACTATGTAACAGAAGGTGTCAGAGTTACAAACCTTGAACTCAAGTTTCTTTTAACTTTCTTTTTTATTTTTAATTTTATTTTTAATTTTATTTTTAATTTATTTTTATTTTGAATCTAGAGTAAGAGATAGAGTGATATTATAATTAATACTGTTACATATCAGTCACATCAGATGATACAGTTATAGTAATGGTCATACAATTATATGGTCACATAGAACATGGTAGAAGATTCAAGTAACAATAATGTTATACAATATCTACAATACATGTTGATCTTATGGCTAACACATGGTCTTTAGGGTAGGCTAAGACATAATAGAGCACAGACTATTACTAGTTAGTATAAATAGGTAGACACATTGTACCAAAAACTCCATCAAGTTCTCTTGTGATTAATCCAATCCAAGGTTTACTTTTTTAGCTTTAACCCTAAGTTTTAAAAGATACAACAGAAGGAATATTATCTATAGAGTGTGAAAATAGACAATAAAGACCACTAGCTTACCTCTCAAAATCTCTTAATAAGATAGGAAGAAACTATGAAACTTATAATAAGAAAATGTTAGTAGTAATTAGAGGACTGGAAAACTAGAAGTATTTATTAAAGTGTTGTGGCAACCACTAGATACAAAGTCCAATAATCACATAAGGCAGTAAAGCTCTCAGTAGGCTATTGATGTGGAGATCATAAGAGAACTCAACAAGGAGTTTCTGCTAAATTGCTACCCTATATATATTATTATATGTGATCCATGCTATGACTATACTTCTATTGTATATGCCTACCCTAAAGTCCATACATCATCCATAAGTGCACCATATGTACACCATGAGGTAGCAATGTAGTTAACATGCTTCTTGACATTATTGTCCAGACTCTTTCTAACTTCTCTAAGCTCTTCTAGACTGTAGACTCTTCTAGGCCTTTTTAGACTACTCCAGACTCTATGACATAATATCATGTGAATTCCATGTCATGTGCCTTCTCTCATTGTAGACTAATAATATACTACTGTCCTATCTATATCTTATCAAAGTCTGTCCACACTTTATTGTATTATAATATAAAGGACACAAAGTTTAAGTTTGAGGTTTGGATAGACTATAAGAATATTTCATGAAGATATAGAAATTGAACAAAAAACAAACCTATTTGGTACTCTATATATCAAGATTTGATTATATCTTGAAGTATATACTAGAAATAAAAATAGAAAAGGCAAATAAACTTAGTAAAAGACTAGACTAGAAAGTAGGTGTAAAAAAACAATGAAAATCAGATATTAATTAAAGAACAATGGATTCATAGTTTAGCTGAAGTAGTAATAGAAGAACCTGAAGTAGATATAATAGAAAAAATAAAAATAGCTAGAGAAAAGAATAAAAAGGTAGTTAGAGTAGTAAAAGAGATGAAGAAGGTAGAAGTTAAAGTATTGAGAGGAGATAAGTGACAGATAAAATAAAAGTTAGTATTAAAGAAAGAGAAAGTATATATACTAAAGAATAAAGAGCTGAGGGTAGAAATTATCCAATTGTATCATGATATGCCAGCAGTTAGATATAAAGAGAAATATATTAGAATTGGAAGTGGTAAACTTAACTTTTTCTTTTTCTTTTCTATTTCATTTCATTTTTATTTTTATTTTTTGGACTTAGGGTTAGGGTTTAGTGTGACATCACACATAACTATCACAAACTATCACACCTCTATCACAAATTTATTGTTATATGATTACATGTCATAAAAAACATTATAGAAAGTTCTAAAACAATGATGTCATTTCACATATTAATAGTATGTAGTATACATGACTTTTAGAATAGACTAGATTTAGTATAGCACAGACTATTAGTTTAGCATATATAAGGTAGATGACTTTGTACTTAGAACTTTATTGAGTTTTCTTATGTTAGCTTTAATACAAGATTCTTTTATTGACTTAAACACTTTGAGTTTTTAATTATAACAAGATAGAAGACAATGGAGTTAGTGACAAGAAACTATTAGTAGCTGGGAGTAATAAGAGATATAGGAAAACATAACATATAGATAGTTATGATATATACTAAAGATTGAAAAATAGAATAGAAATACTAGTAGGAAAGTTGAAGTTGAGTGAGATACTAGAGAAGCCATAGATATATCTAACAGTGGACTTTATCAGTAAGTTACTATTAGTAATAGAGAAAGATGCAATTTTAGTAGTATGTGATAAATTGTCTAAGATGACATATTTTATAATAATAAGAGAGGAAACATTGGCAAAGAGGTTAGCAAGGCTATTTAGAGATAATGTGTGAAAGTTATATAGATTGCTAGAAAGTGTGGTTTTGGATAGGAGACTACAGTTTGTAATAGAACTAACAAAGAAGCTAAAAAAATGTTGGAAATTGAGACAAAGTTGTTAATATTGTTTTATTCACAAACAGATGGCTAGACTGAGAAAATAAACTAGAAGCTTGAACAATATTTACAGTTCTTCATTGATTATAGGCAAAAGAATTGGTCTAAATAGCTAGCAATAGTAGAGTTTGCAGTTAACAATAAAACATATTCAGTAACTAAGATATCTCTGTTTATGGCAAAATATAATAGAGAGTTGAGGATAGAAGTGAATATTAGAAGAAAAGAAAAAGTGAAAAAAATAATAGAGTTTGTAGAAAGAATAAAAAAAGTATAAAAGAAAGCTAGAGTAGTATTAAGGAAAGTATAGGAGAAGATAAATGTTATATACTGTTAGAATTGTGAATAATAGACTTTGGTTCATTTTATTTTCCTTTATTTTTATTTTATTTTTCTCATTTTTCTATATTTTATTTTTTGACTTTATTTTACTTTTTTTAATTTTGGACTTAGATATATGATGTCATATATGATGGTCACACAAGTCACAAAGTATAATGGAGACATAATATCTGTTATAAGGTAGTCACAAATGTCACAGTCACAGTCACACAATCACATAACACAGAGAAAAATATAGAAGATTCTAAAATAGATAATAGTATATACTATGACAATAATATATTGGCCTTATGTCAAGTATATATACTTTAGGATAGGTTAGTTGTAGTATGCACACAGATCATAGTTTGTAGTATATAAGATAAACTATCTTATATATAGAACTTTATTGAGTTCTTTTGTATTACTTAATACAAAAGTTGTTTTTTATCTTTACTCAAGAACTTAAGTTATAACATTAGAACTCAATACCCTTTTCTGAGACTGCTCAACACAGAGCTTTTGTCTTCTTACTCTTTATTACTCTTAACTAAAGATAACACTACTTTTAGTTAAGAAGAATTACTGGGTCTTAGATATAAGAGATATACTAGCTAGACAAAAAAAGATTAGCTGTTCTTATTATATTAAAGCTTACTAGTACTTTGAAAATATATCACCTTGTATATGTAACGACCTTAAGCTTGAGCTTAGGTTGCAGCTAAGGCAAAGGTTTGAGGAAGTGTAAGGGATGAATACAATTGGTAAAGTGTAAGGATACAAGAGTGTATCTACGCTATATATACAACTAGAGAATGTCCATGAAGAGTCCATGAGGTATTGTATATGAGGATATAGCAAGGAGAGAAACGAGGACTAGGTGAGGTTATAGTGCCTACCACATGAGGCGCTGACTGAGACTACTTCAGCGCAGCTGATCATTGTCATCATACCCTTTACTCATGCCCA
>Ga0157364_1000732_pt1 | contig 24496 bp, 14 predicted proteins | sample AttsexASBM2_FD_111476 | JGI IMG/M metagenome (GOLD analysis project Ga0157364, IMG submission 111476) | Fungus gardens microbial communities from leaf cutter ant in Ribeirão Preto, State of São Paulo, Brazil - Atta sexdens ASBM2 | ecosystem: Host-associated > Fungi > Mycelium > Unclassified ...
CACACACACACACACACACACACACACACACACACACACACACACACACACACACACACACACACACACACACACACATTCTTCCCTTGCACGCGCGTAAACGCGCACGTAAATTGCGCCGTGCATATTTTTACGGGCCTGTTCATACACGGTCGCCGTTAACGTCAACCGATCTCCGGATCCGCATGTAAATCCCCGTTGTAAAAAAAAAGTCCCTCCTCTCGAGCAAGGCGTCCGCGCGCGGAAACCGCATTTTGAAAATCGAAGTCCATCGAGTGTCGCGTGGCGTACCGAGACATCGCCGTTAATAACCTTTGATATTTCATTAATGAAGAACACTTCTTTGTTTCTCGCTCGAAAAGGTTACGGAGGAACGTAATAATAAAGCGTTGCTTCTCGGACGTTAAACATTTGTCTCCCTCTTCACGTGTTGGGGAGTGCGCGAAGTGAAACGTGCTGTTAGGAATGATAAAACTCGCGAACAGCCGCGTCCTGTACTTTTTAGAGATCCTTTAAAAGTGTAGACACGAACCGCGCTTTGTACACTGAGAGAAAAAAAAACTGCAATTATCATAATTTAACTGTAACTTATAGTCGTTTTTTTGGGACAATTATGTATTTACAGTTGTTTTAATGTAATGCGAATATAAATAGTCGATTGTCTTATTAATAATAATCACACACTGCTTGGAAATCTTTAGTTTTTTTGTTATCACATTTTTTTAGTTGTTATTGTCATATAAATAATAAAGTCCATTCTACAATTGCGTAGTTGTAGAATTGATCAATCACAGTCAAATTGGGGGAGAATATTCGACTAATTGGTCAATTTTTACAACCACAATCACTTACAATTTCGCTTGTAGAATGAGTTTTTGAGAAAATAATTATATTCATTATAATTGTGATTGTATTTGCTGAATAACAACTTTTTTTATTTTATTTACCATTTATATCTTGATATTTTACTATATTAATAATTGAAATTATTACTTATAGTGTAATCTCTCTCTCTCTCTCTCTCTCTTCTCATATTTGAGAGCTTAATAAGCAAGAACATTTTGGAATATTTTAATAACATTGTAGCAGCAACGTTATTGAAATGTTCCAAAATATTTCTTGCTTCCTGAGAAAATTATCATATGTGGTTATTATTGTTACCATTATAGCAATAATAATCATACTCAAGCAGAACAATAAAGTCACAATAAAGTCAAAATAACATTAAAATGAATCGGAAATGATTGAAAAATGACTTTTAATGATCATTTTGATATCACAATGATTTGTTGTCCTGCGTGGGTAAAAATGAAATTTCTAACCATAATTATTTTATCATGCAATTATAGTCACAAATACCACTTTTTTTCAATATAGTGCTTCTAATTTCGGTAAAATCACGTAAGAGAGAAAGATATTTACTATTTCTTTCTCTTTTCTTTCTATTTTTTTCGTACCTCTTTTTCTCTCTCTCAAGAGTTGTTAAAACATGGCGGATCAATCAAAAATGTTTCGTGTCTAAGGCCGATTGTGTATCTTAAAATGGAGTGTATCTAAAAATGATAAAAGTGAGCAAATCCATTTGAATATTTATAATTTCATTGATCAACATCTAATAAACGCTCACTTTTGTTATTTTCATCTCGTTTCAAGATACACACAATCGATCCCCAAACTTTTATTAGGGCGGTACAATATTTTTATTCGCGTCGAGAGAAAAAAAGAGAGGACTCCTTTCAATTCGATCGATAAATATTAACTGCTTTAACGTATAATCGACCATATCGATCACATTTTAAATTTGGCAAATACGGGATAAATCGGGCGGAGACGTTTGCATAATCGCGCGATTGCACGCGGTCGAAGATGTCCCTCCTCGATATCCCATCTCCGTCCCAGTCACTGCCGTTTACCAGTGGATTAAGGATAAAATGAGGCAAAAAGGGTCCCGATTAGGGAAAAAGGAATCAATCTCGTGTATCAATTGTCGTGCACGCCTCTCCGTTTCCCAGGGTGAAACAGGTGGTACTCGCTATTACCGTGCTGCGGCTTTTATTACATTTTGCCCGCTAGTAGACATAAATGGGACATGTCGATCGAATTACTTCTAACGCGCGCCATACCTGACGATGAGGAGGACTATATATCGACGGTAGCTGTACGGCTAGGTCGGGGATGTCTCTTAAGAGAAAACGGTAGATGTATGTACAACCTAATTTGGTAAAGATATAACACATAGTCGGCCAAGCAGGTATTTCTCAGCGATATACATATACACGGTGCATCAGAAGTCCCGCCGGGTCCCACCCCATCTGTCGGATCCGCTTTGCTTCGCGAATTTCGAGTTGAACTTTCTTTAGTAAAATCTTAAAGAGCTTAACCCGATATATAACGTGAAGCCGAAAAAAAGAAGGAATTAAAATCAGCTGGAAGCAAAGGGAAAACTTTCAAACAAATTAAATAAATAAAACAAGAATAATAAAAAACTCTAGAGAATGTAAATCACAAAAATACAAATGCCAAGTTTACAAGTTCAAATTTCTTATTAAATAACAAATTAATTTGACGTTTTTCGACCTCTTGCTTTTGATCATCCTCAATAATTAACAAAAACAAAAATATGACCGAATTGTTGTGGAGATTAAAGAGAATGTCGCAGTCAAATACATTAAATTAGAGCAAATCACATGTTAAGATATATATATATATATAAGATATGAATACATTAGCATTGATAAATTTCTTAAAGAGTCGAAACTAAAGGTCGAAACGTCTAATTAATTTATTATTTAACGAAGAATTTAAATTCGCACACGAATACCTACTATTGGTTCCGTTTGACATTTACATTTTTGTGATGGAAAAAACAAACGCTGTACATCAAGAAGTACCTACGTTTTGCGATTATAAAAATGGAACCGAAAGGAGAAAAGAGTTGATGACGACGAAAGCAAGTGGAATAAAGTTCGTCTAATCGTAAATCTTCGGGCGAGTTCTCACTGAAAACGGATCAACGATCAGCTTCCCAAAGCCTTTGAGAAACCGCTATTGCTCAAGAAAACGCGCGATTTTTTGTACACCCTTTATAGCATTTGCACTGAAGTCTTTCCCTTTACGTCAAACAGGAAGAATTTGAGATACAGAATTTGAGATAGATCAAAGTCGTAACATCACTCGTTCCTCCGGAATACCACGGGGGACCAACGATTCTTCTGTTTCTATTTTCTAATGGATATACACCACTAAGCAATTCGCCGCTCGATTGAAATTCGCGTACTCTCGTTTTCTCGTTTGCTTTTCTCGATGCTTAAACTAGTGTCAACATAGATAGGTCGGGATGTCATAGACCTTGCGATCTCCTCCATAGAAAGAACAGTTTTTATTGAAGTGCCGAAAAATTTTGCTGGATACAAATTTGAAAATAATTTCGTCGAATCATCAAAATATATAATACAATATAAACTCTAATATCTAATAGTATTTAAATAATATCAAAATAATTATGTAAGACATTCAAGTTACTAGAAAACACAATTCTTTTGCAGCATTGTTTATTATGCTTGAGTTTCCTACATAATTGTTTTAATGATCCAACAAAATTGTCTTCAGATCTGTATTTAATTAAATTGTTAGATAACAAAATCATACTTTCCGTGCCCAAATACGAAATTATACGCGTGGCTTTCATGACGTATAAAATGGGTATCATTTTTCGCGAAGCTCTTATCGCAGATTACATCGTGCGCAGGCGAAGGGAAAATTTGAAGTTAACGAAATATTCTGTTTTTTCGATAAGGCGAAAATGCCATAGCGGACATTATCATTATCGTTGGAAGCTGTCATGTTCAGCTGAAAGGCGGGACAGGCGACAGATTGTTATCGTGGATTGTAATAGGTTCGTTCTCTCTTCAGCTGCCACTTTTCGCACTTGTCCACACTTCTCTCTTTCTCATTTTTTTCTCTCATCTCGTTTTTCTTCGCCAAGCGTGAACTACAACACGCCGTTTCATTTAGAGCTGCGGAGAGTCTAATAAAGTGCAGCTGGAAAGAACGGATTTAATGCGAAGTCGGGTCGGGGGAATTCAAAGTTCTCGTGTGATGGAACCGGAACTGCAATTGCAGTTTGACATCGCACAAAATGTTACGTCCGCCTGATTCGATCTTACGAATTCCCGAATATGAAACTTCCATTAAATTTCAATTTAATTTATTTTCTCACACATATTTTCAATACTGACATATTTTATATAATAATAAGGAAATAATGAGGAAATTTAATTGCGAATACTCTTCTTGAGAAATAATCCTTCTTTGGCTTCTTGACATATTAATGTCTCCTTTGACATATTAAGTATAATAATTGATTCTATTTATCATATTCGATATCACGATAAGATTGAAAAGTATGGATACTATTAACAATAGTGATTGTATCTAAATACTTTTTGACAATGAGGAAAAAATTTTCAATAAATTGAGAGAAATGAAAGCAGACGATTAATGTAGTAAATAAACGTGCAATTATCGTCTTTTTCTAATGCCAAAGTACTTGGTATCTCAGGAATCGGAATATGATACTTCGTTGCTATCGAAGCATCAAAAGCGCCGATAAAATCAGAGGTTCGCGACTCGAGGCGAAGGTGACATAATAACGGCGACGACATGTACGGTCGAACGATAAGAGATGCTATAATAATCTTACGTAAAGCCGGAAGTGTACCAATCGCAAGTTGTGTATCGCAAGTCACAAATTGCAAACGGAAGTGCATCTCCGCCCTCCATAGGAAAATAAATGCTGCAGGCTTATTTTGTAACTCTTAACGGAAATTTCGTTATCACTATAACGCTGCTACGCAGTTGTTTTATCATGATAAAAATGCTGCGTAGCGGCTATTTAATGATAACGAAATTTGCGTTACGAGTTACAGAATAGATCTGCTCGATTTAATTGCAAATACTTTTCTTGAGAAATAATTGTCTTCTTGGTTGTATTATGAATAACAATTGATTCTATTTATAATATATTCAATATCGCGATAAGATCGAAGATTGTTGATAAATTACTATCATTATCTGTTATTATGACTGTATCTAAATCGCATCTCCGTTTTTTGACGCTTATATTATTCAACTTTTAAAAATAAGGCTTTAATCTCGTTCTTCGTTCATACTATTTACAAACACGATAAATGCAAATACAACAGAAATTGAAAATAAAATCACTGGCTGGAAGTGCTTCATAATTCTCAAGAAAATATGAGTGCCATTCACGTAATTAGCAACGAAATGTAATATGTGTTGTAGCAATTAATTTCAAATATTCTCGGTTATAGAAAAAGTAAGATAGCTTTATTTACGCGCGCTTCAAGATAGCATTTTCTCAAGCGTTAAAACATTAATACAACAAGAGATGCAAAAGAATGGATCTAACAGCGCGAGAATAATTATGAAATTAAAGTAAACAAGAAAAGAGAGAGAGAGAGAGAGAGAGAGAGATTGCTAATAAAATTATCTGTTTATTAGCTCAAATGTACAGAAGCTCAAATTGTGTACATAAATGCCCCTCCCCGCGTCGCGCACAAATCCGCGAACTAAAATACGTGTAACATGCACATGCGAATAGCCGTGAAAAATAGTGAACGCACGTTATCTTAATGGAAAACAAGAAGCTCCTTTTATTATCAGTTTTGTTTTCGAATGCCCGACATACTAAAAAACTCTCACGTACCGCTGTCCATAACGCGGAAAATCTCCGCGTGCATTTTTATAGATAAACAATCGCTTCGTGCATCTGCGGTCCTGAATTTCGATATTCGTATCGTCGATTGTGTAATAGATTAGCGAGAAGACCTCTTTTAAGCTCTTCTCTCTCTCTCTCTCTCTCTCTCTCTTTTTTCTTCTTTCAATTTGAAATAAATTAAGCTAGGATTATACGAACGGATATCGTGACGGAAACTTAGTTGCAAGTTCATAGCAAAGTTGGAATTGATTAAAACAAGTCAAGCAAGCGCTGTGAAGGCGACTGTAAAGCACGCGTCGTTCGCGATTTTGTATTTGATTGTATGTAATCTATCGATTCTCTTTAAAACGTATACTAAAAGATTCATGAATGTAAAGATACAGCGTTACTTATGCGCGAGACGTTATATGAATGGATGATTATTAGTAAAATCTTACTCTGGGTCAACATTTCTTGCCTTTCGAACGGCAAAATATCCGTTGTGGAAGGTGAAAAAAATTACAGAAATAACCGTGTATCCGTTTAAGTTATTACAAATCGATGGATGATTTCGCGATCAAAGTTCGTTCGAAATCGGAGCGAGTGCGATTTTGCAGAAAGGTCCACTTTACGCCGTGCGAATCTCGCGCGGCACACCTAAGAGACGTTGAAAGCACTGCTACGAAAAACACTCTCCGTCCCAGGAGAAATTCTCGAACACGGCCCAGCACTAGTACAAAATCATCCCTCTCTGACTCACCCCCGTGACACGCTCTGAATTGAGTACCCGAGGACACGGGGGCGGCCGTCCGTAATCGCGTTATTTAGGATTCTTCACGAGGCGAGCAGAGCGAGAGACGCGGCGCAACTAGCCAGGGTAGTCCCGAGAAAGTAAACCACCCCGAGGAAAAGTAGGGTGGCTCGTCCGGCGGCGTGCTCGTTACGCCGTACCCGCCCAACGCCAGAGAGAGAAATAGAGGACCGTCGATCTTCTCGACTTCTCCGCGAGAGAGATTCCGGCGATGCTGGCCGATAATCGGCACGATAGCATGATGGGACCAACACACAGATGGGTGAGATAGAAAAACGGAACGTACAGACAAGGGGAAAAGGAAAAGGAAAGAAAACTGAAAAAGAGAGCTGCCACCTTCTACATCTCCGAGCTATACTCGCCCGTGTCGAGTGCGTCACGCATCCTTTCCGGTATTCCTGGCGCGAGGCGGCGGAGGCTGCTGCGATGCGCGAACGAGGCGAGGCGAGGCGAGGCGAGGTGAGGCGTTGCGATGCGAGGCGAGGTGAGAGACAGGAGACTCGATCCTCCCTCCCGAGAGCAAGCGAGCGAACGAGCGAGCGAGCGGCCACCCCTCGTCGACGCGGTCGTGGCGATCGTCAACGGAGATCCTTCTCTCCCGCGAGTCGCGCGCGTTGCGAGAGTCGGCGACAAGCTGCGCTTCTCCGCCGTGCGTCTCGGCCGGAGGGTGCGCACGGAATTGACGAGGGCGAGAGAGGGTGAAAAGGTAGGCGGCGGAGGGCGGGGATGAGAGAAGGCGCTCTCGCACTCACATGTCTGTCGTGTGATGAAATCGGCGCGCGCGCGACATACCCCTGTATCACCGACGATGGGGTACGATGGGATGCGAGGACGAGCACCGGGTCGGGACTGTGGTCATCACGCCGATGACGATGACAACGACGACGACGACGACGACGACGACGATGACGACGATAACGGTGCTTGCTGCTGCCTTCTTCTCCTTCCTGTACCAATCGGTATACTCGACTCTACTGCGACTGTCGCTCGCGCGCGTTACGAGACTCGTGCGATCGACGGCGACGTCGTCGTCGGTGCGCGTGGTGCCGCCGTTAGACTGTCGCCGACCGACTGACGCGTGATTACATGCATGGTTTAACGCGGCCCCGACATCGCTCAGGGCGGGACGCAACCGAACGTGTGCTAGTTGCTACGAACGAGGTAGAGAAAGAGGAGAGTCGGATAGGGGTGGCGAGACGGATAGGCGAACGCGAGGATGCGGTCGAGTGAGAGAGATTTCGTTTGTGGGGTGAGATGAGAAGGGTGAAAGAGGAGAGAGGGAGGGAAGGGGGGGGGAGAGAGAGAGAGAGAGGGCGCGCGTAAGAGGAGCGTTCAACACGGAGGAATGCTCCACGCGTAAGTCGTGATCGGTGCTGGCGCGGGATCAGAGTAAAGACTGACTGTGATGGTAGTGGTGATGATAGTGGTGGTAATGCTTGTGGTAGAGAGAGCGCTTCTGGACAAGGAAGGTAATTTAACCCCCGCTTTCTCCCCCCCTCCTCTCTCTCTCTCTCTCAATTTATTCGACTGACTTGGTCAAGGGGGTGCGAGCGAGGGAGAGAAGCTCGAGATGAGGAAGAGAGAAAGCGAAGAGGGAAGTGACTAGAAGAACGAGGAAAAGGTTATTTGGAAGAGAGACTGGAAAGAGGGAAAGAGCAAGATTAGAAATATAGGAAGGGGAAGGCTCGGAAAAAGAGGGACAAGTTGGTGTGCGTGTATATGTGCATCTCGATATGCGCTTGTGCAATTATGAGCAACGGAGATGGGAAACGCATGAGAAACAGAGAGAGGGAAACGACAAACGGCGCTGTACTCTGATAACATTCGCGTTGGCACCGCGAGGCGCACTAAGGGCGTGGGCAATCCGCGAGGAAGCAAGCGAGCGAGCGAGCGAACAGGACTGGTGCGAACGACTACATTGATTTTGATTTTCGAAGGCGCGCGCATTTCGTATTCTCTGGATCTGCCCATTCATGCCGCTCCCGTCTCCCTAACTGCTGAGGACATTGGTCTTGTCCTCGTGCGAAAAGGAGAACATTTCGGTGCACCGGGTACAGTTTTAGGATTTTAAAGGCGTTGCAACTTGTTTACATGAACGTGAGCGCGACCGCGTTCAAAATTTGATTTATTAGTCGAATATATAATGTGATGTTAGTATTCAAACAATGAAAAATGATCATCACTTTTTATTATGTATAAAAAAATGTCCGTTCTTTTCATGAGAAGACTGATTATTTTACCAACTCTTTTTCAATTAAAGAGATATATGCAAAGTTTACAGCAATTGCAAAATATTTATTTGATAATTGACTTGAAATTACATCATTATGATTTGAAGGAATAAAGGCTTGATATATTGGTCATTCTCATATGGAAAGAACAGATTGAAATCTCATTGATCTTTATCTCATGATTTATTAGACAGACACATCTAATAGGTAGAGACATACAAGTCACTTGCAATGTCGCGCGGCAATGTAACGAGCGCGTAGTGATATTAATTTATAGTTTTACACAAGGCGGTACCAAATATACGAAGAGAGAACAGAGTAAACCTGTATAGTATACGCTTCCTTCCCATCGCACCATAGACTTCATCTATGCTCCCGCAGAAGTCAAGCGCTCGCGCGACTGCGTATAAATCCACGCAATCTGTACGATTGTTCTACTTAGCAATAAATAAATATCCATTAGAGTGAATTTAGATCACATGAAGTATCCGAAGCCGAAGGTTCGTTTTATAGCATCCCAGTAATACCTATCCCAATTCTCCTTCGTAGAGAGCTCCTCGCTGAAAATCACAACGTTTCCGCATGATGATTTTATTGTCAATAATACCATTAAATTTTAACAGAAAGTCATTGTTCTCAAGTTTACCTCACTGGAACACCGCTCTGTGTTAAATTGACTTCAGTATGATCATTCTTTTCACAGATATCGATCGTAACATCGCTGAAGTGTCCGGACGGCCACTGTTTACAACGCCATTTTTGGATAATTTTCGTTGGAGTGATCTCTATGAATTCGCCGTGAATATTGCCACCGAATAGTTCAAATTGACCATTTTTCTTCGGCTCTAGCTTTACCGGGTTCTTCGTAAATGCTTGTACCATCTGTGAAAATTAAAAATTCTGTTATAAGTTGGCTAGTGGCTTAGTTTACATTAATACCGTCTATATTGAGACAATAATTTGGTAAAATTATTACCTCGATCGAAGAGAGGACGTTGTAAAATTCATCCGCTCTGCATTGAAATTTTACATTTTGCTTAATTGTAGTAGTTGAGATTTTACAGTTTGCTGTTTTATTATTGTTCGTTGGCGTCACTGCAGCATTCATTTGCATCTTGAGAGGAAATACATTATTAATTATTTTACTACTTTATATTATAAATATATTATACATACTTTAATATTAAAACCAGATGTTATATTAGAAATATTTTCCTTTTCTTTATCGTTATCTTTTTTAGGAAGTATCATTCCTTTCGTAAACTCTGCAAATAAAAAAAGATGGATTACAAATGTTATATTTTTTTTTAAATATGAGCAATTTACATCACAAGTTAATAAATTAACTTACCTTCTTTTAGAGAAGATACATATTTCTTTAATTTTTCTCTTATTGCATCTTTACCCTTAGTATGTAAGAATTGTTTAACTTTCTCCCCTTCATCTGTACTATCTTTTAATGTAACTTCAATCTATAAATTACAAGACATGTGTCTATTTAAATTCTGGCATAGCAATTTAGTAGTATACTAAATATCAAAGGAAAACTGATTATTGATCGAGAAACCAACATTAAAATGAAACAAATAATAGTTTGAACCAGATTGCCTAATTTAATAATTATATAATTCAATGAAAAATACTTACATCTACTTCACTAATATCATTTTCTTCAGAGAGATTAGGAATATTAATTTTACCCTCAATATCTTTACTGGAGTTTCCATCTGATATCCATTTAAGAACAATATTCCATTCATAAAAGAAAATAAGTTTCCCTTTTCTATTATTTGCTACCGCCTCACCTTCACATTTTTCCATTTCTGTTATTTTACATAATACTACAAATTGAAATAAGATTTATGGATAAAGTTTAAAAATATTATAATTTCAGGACATAGTATAGTGTTCCATTTTCATAAGATATGATAAAATGTTTTAGATGAAAGCAGAACGGTTTCAAAAAAAAACATTTTGATCACGTCGCTTTTTTTAGGTGAAAGAGCTAAAAACATGAAGATTACCTTTACTTTTTTATATGAAATTATATAATTATTTTACATATTATTCCACTAATTTTTCTGCATATAAAAGTATTAAGATAGAGATATCAAAAAGCAAGTTAATGAGATATTTTATACTGTATTCTGATACACATATTAACGTTAAATGTCTTTATTAATATCTATTAATATTTGATTTTTTGATAATTGTGCCTTAATACTTTTGTGAACAGAATATTGAAATTAATCAATTGCTCATTTGAAAAATTATCCATTCTCCAGTTTTTTTTCATTTGATATCTCTACCTTAATATTTTTATATGCAGAATTAGAAGAATCATATTAATTAAAAAAACCAATAACATAACTAAAACATAACGTATCCCTCGAAATCCTTCTATCTGAAATATTTTTTCATATCATATTTTTCAAGATATTTGCCTGTGGCAATTAAAGAGACATTCTACATATTCTTTCCAAATTTCCAATTTATAAATGCATGTTACCAACCTCCTTCTCCCTCAATTTTGAAATTTATAAAAAGTTCTTTCAACTTTTCTTGTGACCATGCACAGGCATTCTTCTCTGTCCTACAGAATAATTTTAATACATTAAAAAGTGTAAAGAAAAAAACCACACTTTGAGAAACAATCAAATGCTGATATACATTATTAGAATCGAATAGTTGACTTAAAGATATTTCGACTAATATGATTATGGAGCAACATACCAATGCCAGTTATTAACATTAGTTGCATCAGGTCTCTCTTCCACAATCCAACGTGGGTCGCCTTCGCCCCATTTTGCCATACTTCCAAGTGGTTATCGGGAATTTAACAATAACGTTCCGAGTCAAGCACACTGGAATTGGAGCTCAAGGCAATTTCCAATTCGCAAAGCCGTTGGAGATAAATCGAGATCACCGAGCTAACCTTCTAGAAAATTCAGTTTTCCAGAACAGCAACTGGAACTCGCCTGCGTAACATAACCTATGTTTTAAACGGTAACGAGATGACCATCAGCGTCGATGAACATCCGTTAATGAAGAGATCCATTGTGATTTTTTTCGGCATTACTTACTTACGAGTCGTCCTACGAACTGCGGTTAGCAAGCGTTCCGAGTTTAATGTCGGGCCGCGTTTTTCGGGACGGCTCGCTCGTAAAATGCAAGTGTTCCGTTTGCGCTTACGAGGTGTTGCTTCGCGCGGTGGTTTATCGTGAGACGACGACAGAACCCGCTGTCAGAGTCAACAATGTCGATTAATAATACTGATTCGCTCGCGAATCGCCAGTCTAGACTGCCATGAAACGAATCTGATTATCTGACGCTGACCGAATTGGCGTGCAAGCCGCGGAGCATGTTCGAGCATTCTGGAAACTTCGACTGGGATTGATACCGAGGTGGCGCACTCACGCGCGATTTTCGATCACGGTGTTACAAATGGCGGAATTTTCTCCGCGGCATATATCAATTTGCCGATCTTAATTACATATTGGAATTACTGTTCGCGATTATTAGATAACTTATAATTAACAATGCACTAATTTATCGGCTAGATTCTGCATTCTCCTTTATATTATCATTATTTCGATGCCTAAGGACGATGTTCTGTTTTTAAGAATTAGTTTTCTTTTTTTTTTTTTTAAATTAAAACAAACTTATTTTTGGTCAAAACGGATTTTAGATGCTTATAAATATTTTAGAGTGATTTTATATACATATTTAATTCTGCAAATCGCGCGCCGAAATCTTTTTTAGTCTTGAAATATAATCATGAACACAAAGTAGAGAATAGTATAATAATATAATATAATATATAGTAATTTAATAATTTTTGATGTCAATTCTTTCTTTTAAGTAACGATTATCTTTAACAAAAAATATTTTCTTGATGAATGATCTTTATAAAATATCCTTATTACAAATTTTAGAAAAACATTGATACTTAAAACAAGATGTTCTTTTAAGGAATATTATAAAATTGATCAAAGAAATGGCTTTATATAATAAATAAATTAAATATGTTTTAATTTAATAATCTTAATTAAAATGTATAGAATTTAGAATAGGTTTTGAATAAATTTGATGCTTGATAGATTTGCGGATATATAAACTTTTGAAATATTTGAAACAGATAATTGTTATTTGCGTATACAATATGTATGTTTTTTTGTGTAAATTGCCTGAATGAGTTTCGATTGAATATCCCGTGTATGTAATATTCTAACAACAAGAAAAACGTAGAACGAATTTAAATCAAAATAATATTGTGGTTTTCTCCAATAAATAAATTAAATATACATACATATAAATTTATAAATGAACTATATATATGATTTATTTTTGGAGCTACAAAGCTATTTTATTTTATTTTACGTGGGACATTCTCAATTCTCTTCAAGTCTCTGTGCATCCAGTGTTTCAATTCAGATTGGAATTTGGATTGACTTTTTATATATAATAATTCTGTGAAATCTATTGAGATTTAGAATCGTTTGCATCGTGGTTGCTTACAGCGAAACGTTTGCAGAATATCAGACATCAAAGAGAACAAAGAGAACAAAGGGAGAGAGGTTTTATTATTTCTTTGTCAAATTATTTATTACACATTACAGATAAGATCGTTGTCACAGTCACGGCGAACGTTTCGCTTGTATTATTTTGATCTTCTTGAACAAAAAGTCCTCTTATATTACTCGAGTGTGTATAACAGTATTTGTTTTTTCTAATATTACTAATTCGACTTGTCCATTGTGAATGAATCTCGATCATGTTTATCGTATATCTTTAAACCCGATTCCACCAATGTAGGATTAACTTTACTCTTTATCTACTCTAATTCTTAGAATTACAAGTATTAGAATTATCTACTCTAATACTTAGAATTAGTCTTTATCTTAGAATTTATCTAAATTTTAGAATTACAAAAAGATAAAGAGTGAACTGAATTGAGATTAAATAAATTAAACCTACATTGATGGAACCAGACTTAAGAGCAGAGGTCGGCTGAAGTTATTATTATTATCATTATATATTGAATCTCGTTAATAAAAAAGTCATGGATATTTGTTTTCTTCCTTAGTACAAATATCTACATAACCTTTGATTTCGCTTCTTGACTCGCAAAGCCCAAGATATTCTTTGGTTCTTTATAGAAAATGTTTACAGAAAAAAACGCCGATCCCTGTTCAAGAATATATAATAATCGATCCTTTTAATGCGCTAAAAAAAGATCGGTATTTAATTGCAAAAAAGAGTCAGGGCTCTATTTATATTTGTAGCCCTCTTGCGCCGGTCCTGGAGCGGGATAAGTGGCGGTTCCTTCGTATCGTATCATCGGCCGATACCCGTTCTGATCGGCGATATAATCGACAAACTGGGTCCTACCATCTGGCAGCAGCACATGATAGGTTCCCGTGGCCTCCATGTCCTTCCTCATTTCGCGATGCCCAAAGTCTAGACCTGCCGCCGCGTCCTGGACCTCGTACGAAAACTCATAGTTCGCTGGATCCTAACATAAGTTTCAATAAGAACGTCTAATAACAGCGGGATCAGATGATCGATTGGTATTTTAAAATGAGATGAAAATTACAAAAGTGAGAAAGTGTTACTAAATGTAATAAAATTATAAAATTATAAATATTTTAGTAAATTTGCTCTTTTGTCATTTTCACCTCATTTCAAGATACACAGCGATCCACAGAAAAGTGTCACAAGGAATAAGTTCCACTTGACATTTGCAATATTCACGAGCATTCACAGAAAGAACGGTTTTGCTAAAGTATTTAAAAATTATGCTACAGATTTGAAAATAATCTTGTTAAACTTCCAAAATAATTATATAAGACGCTCGAACTGATTGCTAGAATGTCAAAACTTTTTGCAGCATTACTCATCATGTTTCCTACATAATTATTTTGATAGTTCAACTTAAAGTTTTTAGATCTGTATCTACCTAAATTTTTAGATACCTTACGCAGAAAAAAATTTAGTTGAATTAACTGGAATTCTGATGGAAAACGAACGATTCAAAATTCTGGTTGAGTCTTAGATTTCTGGTTAAATTTACTGAATATTGATTATTTCAACTAGAATTTTAGATTTAATCTAATAGATTTAACAAAAAATCTTGTAGATTTAATTAAAATTCTGGTCCGTTCATTTTTCATCAGAATTCTAGTTAATTCAACTAAACATTTTTTCTGTGCAGCAAAATCATTCTTTTTTCCCCTCGTTTAAATACGTTTGATAAACAATAGGGCTGTATTTAACAGAGAAAACAGCAATTGTTATAAAATTCTTCAGTATGATTGCCTTTTAAATCCTCATTAGATCTAATGTATAAACCAATTACATTAAAGAATTTTACAACAGTAGTAAAATTGCTTTCTCTGTTCAATTTAGCCAATCAATGGCTGCTTAACAGTTGAGAGAGTGCTCGCTGTTATTAGTGTTTTAAATCATTCTTATATATCATCTAATCAGACTTTTTTAGATCTAGAAGAATACATTAATAATACCGAGCGCTTCGTGATTTTTTAATAGTTGGTTCCTACACTTATTGTTAGGTCCAGCAAAGAACTAAAGCAAGTAATCAATCATTAAAGAATCACTCACACGAGCATTTACTCAGTTTTCTCTGCTTAAAGCAACTAATGATATTCGCAAGTATTGCGAATGTCAAAGAGAACATATCCAAGAATCACATATTGCACATTCCGAAAATAAATAAAGTGAATCTCGACGATTAGCGGATCTCTAATGATTAAGACTCAGTTTCACAACTTATGGTTAACTTAACCGAGGTTTAACTTATTCTTTATCTCTTTCTAATGCTAGAATTGGAAAGAGATGAGAAATAAATTGAACCTCGGTTAACTGTGAGTTATGAAACTGAGCCTAAGTCATCATCTAGTCTGAAGGACCTCGCACCAATCTTATGAAAAATGTTTTTCTGCGGATTTGGCTAATTTTTGAATATGTTGTAGTTCTCTTTATTCTGAACAAGTCTCAATGGGCACAACTTGATCCTATGAGCTTTGAAAGATCCAGATTTTGGACATGATTACTGGACCTTTCAAGACTTATAACGCGGAAACGGCTCATAAGATCAAGTTGTGCTCATTGATACTTGTTTAGAATAAAGAGAACTATAACATATCCAAAAATTAGCCAAATCCGCAGAATAGACATTTTTCATAAGATGGGTATGGGATCCTTTCTCTTATATTTCTTTTTTTTTCTCGAAGTTATTTATTATATATAATAAATACATACTTACACCGGCCCAATCGTCCGGATGACCGGTCCCGCCTCCTCCAGTACGAGGACCAGGTGGAAGATAAGCCGGACCTTGCGGTTCATTTCGAACTCCTACTAGAAACATCGCTAATAGTGCCGCCTGTGCGAAAGAAGAAACACGGAAACTTGTACACGTATTGATGAAAAAGAAAGATTCTGACATAACGAATTAACGAGAAAACTATTTCGCACTATTGATGCGAACATGTCTTGCGCACCATTCGATGCAAAATGATAAATAAATTAATTAAATGTGATTAATTATATTATGATATAAAGAGAAGCTTTTTTACTACTACAAGAAAAAGAGTTGATTAACTCTTTATCACATTTGCCGATTTACACAAAATCTTTCGCAGAATTTTAATGAAAATTCTACAAAATGCTTTCGCGAAGTATTTGTACCAACCTTACGGATCATTAGAAATTCGATAAAATTGTACGATCGTTCGCGAAACTGAGATGGTTCATCTTGACAACCATGGTTTTATAGCGCCCAATTCAGTTCCGACGGGACGATGATTGAAGTACGCAATATTCGTTATTCGGAGAGTTTTGGTGCGATCGCATAACTGTAATTACGGTTAATAATAAAACCGCAGGTTTCTGCAATGGGTCTAATCATTCGTTCGATGTAATCGCGATGATTCCTGATTCTGCAATTGTCGAAATACGAAGCCGTGTCTCTTCCTCTTCGTTATATTTTCAAGTGATTCGTAACGATCAGAGGAGATGTCTCGCGTTCTTAAAATTGGATTATCGAATTTTAAAAAGATTTAATTACTTTACTGCCATTCTAAGCTATTATTATGACACAAAATTCACTAAATAGACAAATCCAGAATTTATTTCTGTTAATATTATTATTAAGAGACCGATAAAGCGTTCAGATAGTTTCTTAATTCTATGTGAAAAACGCGTTTGGCAATATCCCAAGAATTTGTTAGCGGATTTGCTCGATGGTGGTTGCCATATAATTTGCATGAAAGCCTTACTCAAGAGATAGAGATAACAATAAGTTAGATTAATAGTTCTCCTTTCGATTGCATCACTGTTTTTTCCGTAGGCAGATACATCGCAAGATTTAAATGATGTATTGCAAGATATCGTAATAGATATCACGAATCAAATTGCAACAATAAACGATGCGATTTTGAAGTATTTTACTTCACATTAATTCACTTAAGGATGTATCACATTGTATAGTCCCTGCAAAGAAAATTAATTTGGAAATGTATTTAATATTTACACTTTAAATAAACTACGTACATATGAAAATTGTGTGAATAAGATTACATTTCTATTTAATAATACATTTTTGTCGTTTAGTTATTTTATTTGTTATTATTTTAAAAAATTAAAATTTTAAAAATGATGACAAAAATCTAATTTTTTTTGTGTAAGTTCTTTAAATATTCAAAATTATTTATGCAAAGTTTCATTCACTAATCAGTTACAATAAGGATATTTAGAACAAATAAATATTTTATTTATTTACTAGGCAATTAGTTCATGTAGTTATACATGAATAATTTTGAATACATTATGTACTTATATTAAAAAATTGAGATTTTTGTTATTTATTTTATATATTTCCACATATTTTTATTAGAGCACAGATTAAACAAATATTCATACTACTATTCATAAAAATAACTTACGATCCAGATAAACCATCAAATTAGGTATATTATTTTAAAATATGATTTAGAATAATTTGTAATTTTTTCATAATTTTATCATTTTAAAAATATGTATAAAATATCATTAAAGAGGAACAGTTCGTGTTAGATAAATCTTTTAGTTCGTGCATCATAGACACTTGTTGCTAAAAATTTCTATGAAATTATAAGTGAGTGAACAAGAGAGAGAGAGAAAAAGAGAGAAAAACACTGTCTGCGTTTAGCAGAAAAAGCAACTTCCCAGACAACACAAAGTCCGTAATATCGTGATATAAAACATCTTAAAGATGTTTTAAAATAGACTTAAAGATATTTTTGTGAGAACAGTCCAGAAGACTTACAATATATCCATTTTTACTAATGTAAATTAACTTTGACCTCGATTTAATTTACTCTTTATCTTTTTTTTTATGTTTAGAACTGAAAAAAAGAGGAAAAAGTTAAATCGAGAGTTAAACTACATTAATAGAAACGAGCATTAAAGATATTTTTACGAGAACAGTTTAAAACTTAATCTAAAATGTACTTTTTGCTTCCTATTTCTTTATAATTTTTACTTCTTGCCTTTTTCTCTCTTTATGACCGTTTTACCGACAATCGTGTTCCTTATCTCTTTCGAAGTGAACTTTTATTTTAGACAGAAAACGAAAAAATTGTGCTATGTACAAGATAAGAAGTAAAAAGGCAAGAGATAAAAAAGTAGTAAGAAGCAAAAAAGCAAAGAATACGGTGTAAATTAGTCTTTAAAAACATATTATAAACGACTTTTACAATTAAAAATGTTTTAAATTTTATGTTATCTGAGTTTATAACTGTTATAAGATTTTTTAATATGATTATTTAATGCTAGTATCCACTAATGTATTGGGTTATCCGGAAAATTCGTGCCGCAAAAGATTTAAATAAATGTATACTAAAATTTAAATCTTCTACGTTTCAATTTTCTTTTAAAATCGACACGAACTTTCCGGACAACCCTACATAGATTAACTTTAATTTCGGTTCAACTATCTCTTTATCTTTTTCTAATTTTTAGAATTAGAAAAAACTGAAGAGTTAGTTGAATCGAGATAAAAATTTATTACATTGGTGTAGAAACGGTTATTAGACATTTACCCGTTAGTGAGAGCAAAAAATATTCGTACAAGGAAATTTTTTATTAAAATAATCTTATTTGTAAAAAATAAACATTAATTAACAATTTTATACAATGAATATATTTTATTCTAACATAAATAAATGAGCTTCGCGTGTATTCCTGATTTTAGAAAAATTTTATTTTTTATATTTTAGCTAAATTTAGATTTTAGCTAAATTTCTCAACTGCACGAATACTTTTTGAGCATCTAAACAATAGAATCTTTAATTTTTGCTTATTTTTCAGATGATATATTTTCTAATAATTAATACACATATCTAATAATTAATACTCTTTTTAATGTATATAATTTTAAGAAACATACATCTATTTTATTCTTTATGAATAAATTGTTAATTTCTCAGCAAAAAATGATCGTTAATTAAACATCGAATCGATGTCGAATTGATGTTGAAATTATCATATCGATTCGACATCAATTCGATGACTCATTTCTCTGGATATTTACTTTTTTAAAATAAAGATTTTTTTTTTAAATATTTTCTCTGCACGAATACTTTTTGCACTCACTGTAGATCTAGTGAGAAACCAAAAGCAAAACTAATTGAGAGGATGGGCAGAATAATTCTACTTAGGTTCTTTTTCCGGCAATTAGCTTTTTCATATAATTATCGTAATAGAGAAGTATTATAACATGTAATTTCTTAAAGACATTACATAAATTCATTTGATATTGTATTCATTTATATATAATAAAAAAGTACTCGGTAAAAAATTTTTCATGCATGAATATGTATAAATATACATAACACGCATAAATATTCATAATATATGTATAATTATATATGAAATGTATCCATACATATTCATGCATCCTTCTTTCTTTCGTAAAATTACTTTTTAGTGTAATAGAAATAATAATAGTAATATGAAAACATAAAAAATAATTAAAAGGATAATCTTTGCACTGTTTGTTTTTAGAAAAAAATAAGTTTGGAAAAATATTAAAAAATTAGTTCATACATAATTATGCATAATTTTATATATTTTAATTATACATAAATAATTTTTTACATTTCTTCAAACATATTCATGCATGAAAAATTTTTTACCATAGCAAATTTTTATTAATATCAAGATTTTGTAATTAGGCCTTTGTTCCGTCCATCCTCTCAATTATATATATTAAAGAATTTTATAACAATTGTAGCTGCTTTTTCTGCTGAATGCAGCCATTGTTGAAATATTTTAATGTTGTAAAATGTAAATTGTAATGGATATTTTATAACGCACGTGTAGTTTTCACTGAATGGACGAGCAGAATAAGCGGTAAATTGCGCGTTATAGGAAGGAGTTTTTTTTCGACTCTACGTTGCCAGGCAACATGAAAACAATTCCGAGAACTGTGAATGCGCCTGAGGCAAACAAATTTCGTGGAACCGAGTTTTTCCGGATCAGGCGAGTCTTTAATATATTTTTGACAGTTTTAATTCATTTAATTTTCCGATTGACGATTTATTATCGTACGCTGATTTAACAAATACGTTACAGTAACTTTTTACTTTCTTTTCACACAAATATAGAACTTCACAAATTGCGTTATGAACTTATCGTAAAGCCAATCTATGCAAGCTAAGCAAATTACGTGCGATTTGCCGTTTGTATGAAATTCGTGAAGCACGAATAGATAGAGTCGAGTTTGCATTGTCATTTAGTATTCGTACCGGTTCGCCAGTGATTTTTCGACAACATCAAAGCGAATCATTGCAAATGAATAAATTGTATTAGTTCGTATGTACGGAAAAAGTTACATTAAACAAGCTAATAAATGAGTCGCGAATAGTAGTATAGTATATTTTTGTCTAATTGTTTAATATAATTAAGATCGAAATGAATTTATATGTTATACTGACTTTTATTATAAAGAGATTTATGGACAATATTTAATCATAGTCATTTCTATATATGAATAGAAATTTCTTATTTATATACATCACATAAAACACTTCATGTATGTATTTATATATTTACATATAAATTTATATCTACATAAAATTTATTTATAAGTTCTTTTACATTCCCTGAAAGACTCGTTACTATATTAGAGATTGAAGATGAGAGAGAGAGAGAGAGAGAGAGAGAGAGAGAGAAATATTTAATTTAACAAATCAAAAGAAAAAAACCAATAATTTAGTGAACTTTGCTTTTGATTAATCAAATTCGATCTCAATCTTCTGATACGGATATTAAGAAATATAACAGAACTCAAATTTCACGTAGATATGAATTTGTTACTTACAAATGTAAATATGTATACAAAAAATACAAATGCATAAATACAAGTAATTAAGAGCAGTTAAAGAATTATTAGCAAATGGTTAATACGAGACTGCCACGGCAAATACTTCTGAAAACCAATAAAACATTTCAACGCGTCGTAGTATCGCGATATGTTAGCAATATTGTATTTTAAACACAACGGCTTATGCCTCAACATGACCTTGTTGAACTGCGAAGTGAGTCGCGCCGGCCGGTAGCCGGTCGGTAGCCGGCCATTCGCATACTTCAAGTCTATGCCACTATCGTGTGCGGACGAACTATATGTTTCGCACGGCATCGCGCATTTAGCCGGTAATTCTATCAAATCGAGTGCTGTCGGATAATATCGGCAAGTGATTCATCATGGGTGTCAGTGCGAACGACGAATCTCGGAAGATAAATCAAATATATGCGTGATTACATTCAGTGTATTCGCTAGCATCGCGTCAGTACCTTTTTTGAACTCATTGGACGCGTTCAAGTTGAATAAATTAAGAAATTAGACTGCTAGCCTAATTGTCGCGAGCAAATGAATAGAATTGCTTGTTGCTTATAGATCCAACCAATCACATTTAATCGTTCGGCGAACAAGCTAGCTTTGTCCGGCTTGAACTTGCCCATTGCGTTTTTATTTTCGTAGAAATCTTATTCGAAGACGGACGCTTCACAGGTTTTCAGCAACGCATGTTTTTTCTCGGTGATTCTGTCGAATTTAGCGTAAGCAATAATTTACGAACGAAAATGACTACATGAACAACGAAATTTTGTGATTAATAATTAAGTCGTGAAGTGAGCTGCGCACCGCCGGCCGATGGAACATGGCGCTTAGTTCAGTCTCTATTCGAGTCTACCAGGTCGCAGATGGATGGACGCTTCATGCAGCGTTGTGTGTTTCCTCAACAATTCAGTTGAATTAGTGTTACTTGATAAAATGGGAACAAAGTGATCGTATGAACAAGGAATTTTACGATGTCGCGAAGTGAGCTACGCGTCGACGTACAACCGGTAGAGCGTGGCGCTCATTCAGTCTATACCGTTGCGTTGTGCGCGAATGGACGGACACTTTACGCAGTAAATTATATTTATTATATTGTCCTTTTCCTCGGTAAATTCTGTCGAATTTACAACTATCGGAAGCAATAATTTGAACGAAAGTGAGCAATGAATTACGCGATTAAGTTGCAAAATGTACTCGCGCGAACGTATGGATTTTTTCGAGGTCGTCCCGCTGTGTTACGTTTTCAAATTTTGTCGTTAATACATATGCGTCGTAATTTTCATGAAAATCTCGTGCGTAGATGAACGCTTCTTTTCTCACGCATTTCGTTCTTAATTTCATCGAACTGGGCGATGCCAAAATGACTGAAATGATGATTGAAATGGGACGAATGAGTGTATATTTGCAACAAGTGTATAATTATTGCAATCAGACAATGAGGATTCCTGGAAGTGTCGGACAACAGAGTCACAACATCCTAGGCATCAGCGTGTCAGCATCGCGAGGTAGATGAAACATCAAACGATGAGTATTAAACTGAATTTATTCATCTCACGCAACAATTAATTCTTTTCTACCGATTGATGCATCGATTTTCCTCGCCGATGCGTTCACTTGATTTTTGAACGTTAAATCGATTAAGAATGACAGGATCATTTGGTATTATTAAGATAAGATAATATTTAATTATTCTCTTTCAAATTTATGCAATTTGCATCAAAATAATATTATTAAAATATTATCACGAAGTATTGAAACGTGAAAATCACACACATTCTTTAGCTACCGTCAAGTTCAGAAAAAATTTCTTTGAGGATTTGCGATCATAGGCCTGATTAACAAGATGCTTTATTCTCTTTCAAATTCAGTATTCATTTTGCACTAAAATGCTATCACGGAGTATTGAAACGTGAAAATCATGCGTCTTTGATCGTCATCAGATTTAGAAAAATATTTTTTTCGAATGAATTTATACAAAGGCCTGATTTACAAAATTTTATTAGCATTAACTAATTTTCCAATGAATTATAGAAAACTAGAAACTAAAAAATATCTTAAATTATATTTTTTAACTGCCATTCTTCTAAAAAAAATTTTTTTTTAATTTTTGATTTATAATTATAATTATAATTATATTTAAATTATATTTATAATGATAGATATTAAAAAAAAATTTTAATTATATTTTTTTACTTGTTTTCTAATTTGCTACAAGATCAGCACGGTAGTTGCTAGTAAAAAACATCGTGTAAATCAGATTTATATATCGTAATAATAAATTTTCCGAGCCAGTGATCAAATACAACCTATCGATTGAGGTAAATTTCTGGAACTACGAGAAAATGCGAATTTCATGGAACTGAATTCCGACCATACTGTACTTCTTCTGCATCTATGTTATGCAGAATAAAATTTTTTTAAATTTTTTGCAGTGATTTTCTTGGAAATAATTTTCCGTAATGATACAAAATATATTTATGATTTTCGATAGCAGCGAAATAGTGTGTACTTTTTAAATTAAAAAATAAAATTTATAAAGTAGTATTAAATATTAATTAAATATATTTAAACAGCATCTATCTTTTTTCTTTCTCAGAATAAAAACGAATTATTTATCTTGAACAAGATTTATAATATTTCTTTTCTATTATATTTAGCGGATTCTATTACGCATTTATTCCAAAAGAAGTATTTTTCTCTTTTTTTCTATTTAACTTTCAAGGAACGAGTAGTGCAAATTTACAACGTTCACTTTAAAATTAAATTCGAGATATATTCAGAAAATAAATTTTAAATCGCGCAAATTATATTTAGTTAAGAACTTTAGATGGAAATGAATATACGTAGCATTGAATTAAAATAAAGTATAACTTCCAGAGAGAAAAACTATATCAACAAATATCATAGTTTGATATTGATTCTTCTTTTATAAGTCGTTTTTTAATAAAAACAGTAAAAAAGTTGTTTTTTCACTGGCAAGACGATTTTCTCTCTCTCTTTCTCTCTCTCTCTCTCTCTCTCTCTAGAAAATTAATTTAATTTCTTTAAATAATCGAAGGAAAAATGAAATAGGATGAAACAAAGTTTGAAATAATTGTTAAGATTCAAATTAACCGTCATTTATTACGGCATATTTATTCTTACAAAACATCTACAAATTCTTCTCACAAGAAAAGAACTTAAAGCACACTTAAAGAATTTATAAAACTAAAAGTTTAGTAAAGTAGTGACTGTGAATCTTTGGTTTCTTCGACAATTAAATTTATTTCGCATATCTCACTCTTCTTATATAATTCTATATAATTATGAATTATTGTGCGTATATTTAGAAC
>Ga0157364_1000733_pt1 | contig 24495 bp, 9 predicted proteins | sample AttsexASBM2_FD_111476 | JGI IMG/M metagenome (GOLD analysis project Ga0157364, IMG submission 111476) | Fungus gardens microbial communities from leaf cutter ant in Ribeirão Preto, State of São Paulo, Brazil - Atta sexdens ASBM2 | ecosystem: Host-associated > Fungi > Mycelium > Unclassified ...
CGCACGCACGCACGCACGCACGCACGCACGCACGCACGTACGCACGTTCGTTCACGCGTGCATCTTATGACGCGCCGGCCGCCGCCGTAGCCTCGATCATCCTCCCGACGTACCGACTGCATCGCGAATGATCTTAGCGCGACCGCGACGATTTATCTGCGCGTTTGGTTCATTGACTCGTCGACTCGTGGCCGACCGAGATGAGGCTTCTTGTTTTCGCCCCGCTGCTGCCGCCGCCGTTGCTACTGCTGCTGCTGTTACCGCTGCTGCTGTTGCTACTGCGACGAGCGGCATGCTGACGGCGGTCAATGTGTGACATAATTATTTGTTTGTTGCGCCGAAGCGGTCGACCGCGATCAATCATTCACGATTTATGAAACGCGATCATGTAAATCGCCCGAGCGAACGTTCAGTTAGCTAGATGAATGTTTGCACGTTTATTTATTTACATTCTTATCGCAAAGATTTATTAATTTCTTAATTATTTAATTATTCTTGTTTATTATTATGGAATTATTCCATTTTTATTTCTTGTTGTCAGTAATGTGCTTATTCCTTTATCAAAAGTATTCCTATTATATTGACTATTAACGATAGTGAAATTCATAATTTATTATATAATTAACATTTAGTTAATATAAAAAAAGTATATGTGATTGCAGTAATATACAATTATGAGGAAATGTCATTAAAGAATTTAATAATGAAGTAAAACCGAGTGTTTGCTTGATTTTAATTTTTATATAATAATTATTAAATATAATTGATACTTTTTTCTTTACAGAGCTTTGTTTTTCTCTTTATCTACGATAGTTTCGGTATATTACTTGTTTTTATCTTCCCGCATGTTTATTATGAAAGTGATTAATTCATTTCAGGCAAGTTGCGTAAAAATATCAGTTAGACAAGGAAGCCTAAAAAGCAGAGATCTTTTTTTCGTGGCACGTGTAATTAGGTCCGCGCGTCTAGTACGTGATGACCGTCGGACCCACGTTTAAATTAGTTTACGTAATTCTGACAGAAGATAAATCCGTAAAGACTTAATTATAGAACCCGATAACGAAACCGGAGAAATAATTACTGGAACGCGATAACGTGGACAGGGACGAGAAGTCGGAACAAGACGGGCGATAAAAAAATCAAGCCGGAATTTTGCTGTCGCTGCTATGTGATTCAATTGCAAACCAAATTTCCGATTCATAATATATTTTATTGGCGTATTCACATTCTTTTCCTCATAGCTCACATTCTTTTCCTCGTGTTAAAACCTAACATTATCTTTTTTGATGAAATTTCGTGAATAATTAGTAATTTCAGCAAGTCATCATCTTTGAATCTATTAAATTGCGGATAGTATAACGATTTATTATATTCCAGAAGTATATAATAAATCATATTTATGGCAAAACAGATATTCCTTTTCTTTATTATAAAAATAGGTCAAAACACTTTTTTCTCATATATAAATCTACAACTATCTCAGAAGTTGGCATTTTCTTGAGGCACATTAAGAAGAATAGAAAGTGCACGACTTTTGAATAACATCCCGTCCATACGCAAGAGAAATAAATTTTTGTCTCTTTCTTTCCAGAATGGATTCGTGGAGTGTTTGAAACAACAGTGTCCGAACATCGAAGGTTGCTACGCGTTGCTGGACCCGCGCGACGACGAGTGCTGCCACAAATGCACAGGTAGAATACCTGTTCGTCCACTAATTCGCCTAATTATCCTAATCATTCTAATTGGCTCGGGTTTACCCGCGCCACAATCGGAATGGAAAAGAGAAAGATGAAAAGGGAGAGGGAGAATATGTCGGTGGCGGTAAGAAGGAAAAGCGAAAACTCGCGGAATGCTTGGCCGGCGAAGCATTGTTCCCGGGGCACAAAGACACTTCTGTTTGTCGACATGATGATAAACTCGAAGAACTTTAACGTCACAGTCTCTCGTGGCTGTCTCTGTTTACGAAATGTAACTGACAGATGCATGGTCTTTGTTATCATCTACTATTAATTATGCTAATGATGACGTAAGTTTATTTGCTGCCTGCCGAAGGCAAAATCCGACCGAAAAGTGTATAAAGCACCCTACGATAAAAAATATTAAAATAAATAACAAAACATAAGGAATAAAATGTAATATTGTTTGCAGTTTTACTTGAAAAAGATAAGAGACAAGTAGGTATTTCTACAATAATTAAAAAATTAAGTTTATCGTATAAACTTACCCAATAATTTGCTGTCTCTGAACATCCAAATTTTATTCGAATATGTTACTTTCGATGTATGCAAATAGTCTTGTCTAATTTTTAAGTCGATAGCATCTGTATATTTGATGTGTAAATGATTGTACTTAGAAGACTTGGTCGCTTTTACATCGCAGGGTGCATGCAGAATGGCGTATATCACGCATCGGATACGGAATGGACGGAAGAAAACGACCCCTGTCTAATATTCACCTGTAAAGCGGGCGTCATCACTGAATCAAAACTACGGTGTTACACGCCCTGTTCTCATCCAAAAGCGGCCCCATCTGGTCAGTGTTGTCCTATATGCGAAGGTGCGTAACTTTTTTCTTCTTTTTTTTTTGCGCGCTTTGATGTTGCTGCTGTTGCTACTAATTACCCACGCTAGTCTCACAAATATTTCTCACGATCTTCTGATTGCCCGCCGCGCAATTAAAACTGGAATGTTCCGCTGATATAACGAAGAGAGAACGATAATGATTGAAAATTACTGCGCCGCTTCTGCCCGACGAAAAATGAACGGACGATAACACGTACGTTATAACATTCTATTTCTCTTTTTCTTTAGAATAATGTAACCACATAAATTTATAATACGACGTCCTTAAATTTTGCATCATACAAATAATACGACCGCGATCTTTTTCTATATACAAAAAAGTTGTAGTTGTATTATTTGTACGATGCGAAATCTTATGAGAACGTCGTATTAAATTTATGTGGTTACATTAGTCTAAAGAAAAAGAAAAATATATATGCATATTGTGCCTCTTTCCACATTGATACATATGTGTTTCGTATAAATTAATATTCTGTCTCAGCCAAAAACACAATTTTACTTTTGAATACTGAAAAAGAAACTAAACGCGAAATGTTCGATTTATATCTTGTAGGTTGTTTAGTAAATGGACAGAAGGTGACGGAAGATAGGTCGGTGACAACGACGGAAGACCCCTGCGTGACCTGCAAATGCAATAAGGGACATCTCACCTGCGCGAAGCAAGCCTGTCCGACACTTAATTGTCCTTCAACGAGGATCGTTGATGTATCTGGGGAATGCTGTCCACATTGTCGAGGTGAAAGAAGTTAAATAGTTTTCATTAAGATGAATGTCATGCTTCTATTCCAAAAAGAAAAGAAATGATTTTTCTCTAAAATAATGACCTCCAAAAATTGTGCTTAAGAAAAGGAAATTCCATATTATGTTTCATATTATTATTCACTTCCTTATTTTTATTTATTTGCATATATTTTCAATTTAGATGACGGTAGTAACACGTTATTCTTTTTTCTTACGACAAGCTGCTAGTTATAATATAGATATAATATTAATATAAGATTATTTATTTATTGCGTAAGCATTTCAATTCGAGGGATTAAATTAATAACGATCGGAGATTTGTTTTAACATTTTTCAACGAACATTTTCTAAGCAATTGCACAAACAATTAAAGTCATTTTGAATTTATAGGTCATTTCGATCTCTCTTACAATACCAGAGGCGCGAACCGGTTTTTACCTTTTTACGAATCTGATTATTTTCCAATGTCGCAATTGCGCAAAAACCAGCGACACGTAATATTACGATTGTCATCTAGCCATCCAAGAATACGCGCTGCCATTTGATTATACATATCTCCCTTTCAAATTCTGCATTAAAGTATAATGCAAAGTATGAAATATATCACGATAATTACATCGAATAAAAATACAAATGGTAGCGTTAAGATTGCATAAATTAAAAAATATTACATAAAATTAACATAAAATTTACAAATATTATTACCTACAAACACCTATTTATATATCTCATTGGACTATAGATAACATTAGATATACAGTTATACGTGAAAAAATAATTCGCGTAATTGACAAGCGTGACAAGGGAACTATTCAGAAAACATTTTGCTTGTAACACGATCATTAACACATATTCAAGTTAAAAGATTAAAAACATTACTTCTATCACACAGGCAGTGCAAGATTTTTCTCACCTCCGAAAGGCGCGTGCATGCTCGGCACGCATTTATATAACTCGGGTAGTGAATTTTACGTGGATCACTGTACGCGCTGCACCTGCGTCAATTCGGCGATCTCGTGCATAAGGGAGACCTGTCCGGTACTGGAATGTCCCAGGGAACATCAGGTGATCCTACTCAACCGCTGTTGCTCGCAATGCTTGCTCGTCGAGGAGAGCAGGGCCTCTTGTTCTTATGGTGGAAGAACTTATGTGGCGAGTATCACGCTTTTATTCATCGTCATGCAATCTTATCCGTCGCGTGAGGAACTTAATTGCGAAATGAGAAACTGAACTAGAGTATTATCGAATAACTTTTATTAAGCTATAGCAAAATCAAATCGGATCTTTGGAATATTTAGTATTAAATTCTTCTCTTCTTTTGTATTAAATTATATCATTAAAATTAATTTTGTACTACGTGCTATTTTGAAAAAAATCTCTAGCACTAATATATTAAGCTGGCACCACTTTAAAATAAAAAGAAAAAAAAACAAAATCGGGATGAAATTGGATTGAATTTATACTAATTTTTACTTATCTACCAAAGATAATAGCATTTCTGCATCGATAATTATTTTTTCTTATCTATTAATATGAAAGATTTGAAAACGTGCGATTACATATTATGTATATAATATAAATATTAGAAATTATATAATTATATAATTATATAATTATATAATTAGAAATTATATAATCATAAATTTCATAATTTTAAATTAATTATAATTTATAATATCAATATTGTAAATATTATTATAATTATAAATTTGAGTAATCGACGGATTGTGGAAAGTGATGCGGTGCTGTGCTCTAATTTTTTAAGATTAGTCCGAGAACTTTCCGATTTACAACGTACATAATTTTTTACTTGTATTTACAATACTTTGAAAGTTTAAACAATTTTCTTGAAGTCAATTTTCTTGAACAAGTCCCAGTTGAATAAATAATATTTATCAATAGATATCAGATTTTTGCAGACATGCACAAAATATGCAATATGTACAATATGCACTAATAAATGTGCACTAATAAATATGCATTTTTAGAATACTTTTTTGAAACAAATTTCTATTTTTCAATCTGCTTTTTTAAAAAATATGAAATTGCATAAGAATCCGATGTCTATTTATCAAAAATATGTTTCTATAAAAACATTGATAAATATGCGTACGTATCACTTTAAAGAGTTATGTAAAAAATCAATTTCGTTGCGAAAGTATCTTCTCGCGAGATATTTTCATTTCGCATTCGTTGCTGTTTCATGGTCATTTAAACGACCTTTTTTGTCCTAGGCAGGATGGCGAAAATTGGAAGCTGGATTCCTGCAAGACATGTACCTGTAAACAGGGCAAAGTGCGCTGCGCAATGCCTCAGTGTCCGCCGATGAACTTTCGTTGCCCGCCAAATTCTAAATTGGAACATCCGGAAGGCCAATGCTGTCCACGATGTGTAGAGCGTGAGTTTTATCGTGTTGTATCTTACAAGATTAGTACTCAATAAAAAAATTAAAATTATTAATTCCAGGTGACGGTGTTTGCACAGTTTTTGGAGACCCACATTATCGTACGTTCGACGGAAAATTCTACAGCTTCAAGGGAGCGTGCAAGTACCAACTAGTTACCGACTGTTTTTCTCACACATTTAGCATACGGGTAACTAATGATGCTAGGAAAACGAAATTTTCAGCGTGGACCAAAACTATCGCTATAAAGGTACATTAAGTTATATGAATTTTAATGTAAATTATAGTACGAAATAAATTTAATAAATTAAATCTCGCTTCCTTGAACTGAATAGGCTAAAGCTAATTTTTAAAGAAAACTAAGAAAATGATAGGAAGTTATCGCATTCGAATAATATCACTTGTTCGCATGTGTAGTATTTAAAATTAATGCTTTCAACGTTCTTTAAAAGATAATTTTTCAATTGTTTTACAAATGAGGCTATAGATTTTGATTGATGAATTGGATTAATAACTAGATTAATAGCGTTGCTAAATAAAGTCTTCTCTTAGGTGAGATTTTCTTGCTCGAAAAGAATTACATCAAATAAGATGGAAAAAAACTTTTTCATTCTATTAATGTCCCATGCGATCATGTTGCAGATCGGTGATTTAAAAGTGAATCTTGGTCAAAAAATGAGAGTGAAAGTAAACGGGAAAAAGGTGAACATTCCTTATCGCGTTGCTAACCAACTGGACATCAATCGTACAGACGACAGTGTGATTGTCAATACGCGGATCGGAATCAAAGTTCATTGGGATGGTATCAGCTTTCTCGAAGTGTCCGTGCCTTCGTCGTATAGGGGTCAACTATGCGGTCTTTGTGGTAACTTCAATTCCCAAATCAAGGACGACTTTACTGCGCGACATGGACGAGTGGTTCAGGATCCGCAGCAGTTTGGTCAATCCTGGATTGTGGGTGGTGCCAAGAAGACATGCCCTCGAACGAAATTTGGAAATAATACCAGGCAGAGACGTTGTCGAGAAAGAAAAGATCAGCGGTACTTTATTTATATAATTTTGTTTAATTTCCTTATTAATATCTTCCCAAAGAGTATCAGAAATAAAATGAATATGATAAATATGATATATTTTCATTATATCAATTATTTTATATAGCTACAAATTGTAAAGTAATTTCTCTAATATCCTAAAATTCTTAATAATGATATTTACGTAATATTTTATAAAAAAGTGTAGTCTTATTGTTGATAATTGTCAGTAACACAAATATTTCTACCAAATTAATTTTTAATTAAATCACAATTATAGTATTATATCTGACAATTTCTCTTTATTATTTTATTTTGTCGCATGTCGTTTTATAATAATAATCGCTAATGTTTTCAAAATTCATTCTATGTCCATTTCAAGATATACGTCTTCTATTACAATTTCCTGTGATTGCAGATTATGTAATCGACTAAAGTCACAGATTTTTTATCCGTGCCACAAGAAGGTGAATCCGGCGATGTACTACAAAGCCTGCCTTCAAGATATGTGTGAGTGCCCGACCCAGCATTGCTATTGCGAGTCCTTCGTGGCATACGCGCACGAATGTAAGCGTCTCGACATCCCACTGCCACACTGGCGGAAAGCCACGAGATGTCGAACCGTTTGGGACCAGTCAATAAGTTCGACGAATTTCGCTCGCCATTTACATTAATCGCGCACTTTGTCCACCGCCGCGTCCGGCCTCTAAAAACTCTATCTCGGAAGACGTGCAGCGAGAAACCGTATCAAACTTGATATATGCATTCTGCATGCATTTAGAGAGAAATCAACTCTATGTATGATCCCATTCCTCTTCTTCCTTTTTCCTTTCTAAGGTAACATTTTAGTACACGCGAATAATGAAGAAGAGACACGATGCTGAAAGACATTTAAAATTAATGTGCATTTGTTCTGTCCATAGAACTATATAACACTCCAAAACACGTGTGTAAGATAGTCAAAGAAAAATAAAATTTTTTTCTGGAATTCGGAATCAGTTCCTAAAATCGAATTTTCTATTGAAGAAGATGAAGCTTCCGATTAAATACTCAGTAAGTGAATAGCACAAAGAACGTGGTATTTTTCTTAGTAGTACTTATCCTACGGCATATACTGCGAGGGATTAATGTGAAATAAGTATTCATAAATGCTTATTTATTCGTGGAGCAACGTAATGCACGCGGCACTTATAAGTCTGCCGTCTATAATGAGAAACGGCAATAGACTGTTAATGCGGTAGAAAATGTTTCGCTGCTTGCGCTGCAAATGTAATACGAACGACTATACATATATTGACTGACAAGCCGTCGGAATAATCGTGGTATTATATTACGATAAACGACGTATGTAACTGTTAACAATGATGAAGCATAAAATAGTTGAAAATTTTTTCTTGACTTTGCAAGCTACCAGCTTACGTCTCCTCTTCGACATTCTTCGCGATGTTATCTTTCTATTCCCAAGAGCTCCTTCTGTCTGCGAGAGCGCGCAGACCGGACGCGGCGGAGTGCTCGGCGAGAATCTACTAGTCACCACTTCGTATCAATATGCATTAACGGTAAGTTCCTGTGCCCCCGTGTTAATAACGTCGAGTAGTAACTAGGGACGCACTCGAGCCGGAGTAATACTCTTTCATAGCTTTGACAAGAAAAGAATCAAGTTTTATATTAATAACGATTACACGAATAATAATTATACAAGATCAATAATAATTATACAAAAAATACATATAAAATATTACACAAAAAAGATCTTTTTACTATCAAGTAAAAATTTGATTTATAAGTTGCACGCTAATTTCACATTTTTTTAGAAAAGATGAAAAGCTTAATATCTTTGTTCATATTATTTCTGGTTTACTTTTATAATACAATTCACACACAAAAAATATATTCTTTAAAATACGAAATATATTTTTTCCATTATTGTAATATCTTTAAAAATTATAAATGGATTTAAAATTTACAAATATTTTTTTCATGAATCTGTTTACATAAACTTTGTAAGAAATTAGATTACTCTTACGCGCAAAATCAATATCTTTTAAATAAAAATACTTGTTTAATTCAGTTTTATGTTTCCCAAAATTAGCACATAATAGATTGCTATTTAAATTATCGACCCATAGCCATTATTTTTAACAAATCCTTCTTACATTTCATTATTTTTTGATTTTTATAGTGAATTTTTTCAGTCAGACTCTGACTCGAGTGCTTCTAGTAGCGACTGTTCGTCGACGCGGAGCGGCGGCGATTTCGCGCTCATTCGTACGGAAATCTCACGTGGGTCACAGCAGCACAAGTACACGTCAGCAGCCATGACGTCCGGAACATGGATCTCACATGTGTGTATGTGTGCGTCACACGATTTCACGTGAAATCCCGTAGATCCGAGAGGAAGCATTGCGAGTCAAGCTAGAGTCGTGCAAATATCGGAAAATGGATAATCTTGTGTCGCACAGAGTGAAGCACAAAAAAATAAAACTAATATTTAGCTCTAACTTGGTGTAATTTAATCCTGAATTTTATGTCAATGCAGGTCAATATCGCATATATTATTTAAATCAAGAACGCGACTTATCTAGTTTTAAGATCGTCCCTCATGGGATATTGGATTATTATCGAACAAAAAAAATTGATGTGAGATACCGTAATTGACAATATGTAGTGTCATTATATTGTATTGTAATCTCATAATTATTGGCATTTTTTCATAATTGTAAATGCTGCCTTATGAATTTTATATGGACTTCACTGAGAGGCTTGTGTATCACTCGATAAATGCAGAAGTAGAGTTCTATTGAACAAGAGATATACATAAGTGCATAAGTACTTTTAGCATTTGATAAAATGAAATCGATATGCTTGAATTCATGAGGACTTTAGCAATTAGCAGCAGATGTCTTGTAATGTTTCGGAACACCGTGCAGTATTTCGGCCGATGAGCAGGCTCGCGGCATAGCATGTACATCCCAGTTTAACGCAATCGATCGATTATATGTATATGTATGTGTACACATATAAATATGTGTGGACTCGAAGGTCTTTGAATCCACAGATCTGTGTTTCTACCGAATCTTGTATTCGTATATCTGTGTTCGTATCTTTTTGCGGGTCTCCGCATCCGCAGTTCAATGAATCATCGAATTCATCTGATGAATCATAGAATCTGCGGTTTCTTAAACTCTCTTTCGCTTTCTGAGATCTTTGAACCCCAATTAAATTCGGAGATTTATCCGTAAATCGCACATCTAAAACGGATATTTCTATATACGTTGCTCTTTCAATTCATAAATCTTTTGATTCATAATTCTGCGATTGCGCGATCGCTCTCTTGGGATCTGTATATAATAAATTTAGATCCACGAATTGCGCTTGCACTCATGAATCGTGGTTTCACAAATATGTTCTATTTCTAGATCCGTGGTGCCATAGATCTCTGATCTCATTGTAGATCCACCGTTTTACACAGATGTTTGGATTCATAGGCTCGCCGTTTATCAGATTCTTACATTTTCGTCGTGTAGAATTAGGAGGGAGCATTTTCCCGTTTTTCTTCGACGACAAGTACACCTTTTTTATATTATGTACAACATATATCTAAGTAGCGTAATGTTTATATATATTTTAGCTTTAGTGAAATTTACAAATTGTACATAGAAAGACACGATTATTAACGTTAAGCGAGCACTAAGCATGGGTTCTAATAAGTCGTGCCACAATTTTCATTTTTTTGATTCTTCATCTATTCTCTTTTTTTTACTCCGTTTCTTTATTCGACTTTCTCTTTCATTTTCTATATATTTCTTCTTTTTACCTTTTATCTTTAGCAAATTATTACAAAATTTTACAAAACAGTGTAGACTTTTTTTATTAAAGCTACTTTTGCGAAAAGCGAGAGAATGACGGTTTTTTTTTTAATTAGTAAATCTGTACATAGCCAAAATATACTGTAATTACTTATCACCGGCGAGGAATCGAACCAACTCTGAATATCAGGTAGTCCAAAGCGTTAGCCAATTTTTGTCGACTTTAGCATAGAGCTACAGTGTAGAACAAAAAATTGAGCATAATAAAACCAATTATATTCATAAATACTGTGTCTGTAAAATTTTCTCTCTTCCTCTCCATATTCGATAATACATCAAGAAAGTTCTATATGCATCATATCATTAAAAAAATGTTTCTTTTGTAATTATTTTCTAATAATTATTCTTCGTTATTTTCTGAAATATAGAACATTATTTTATATTATATTATATAGAACATTATTCTATATTATAATAAAATTATTATAAAAAATTATAATATGTGGAATCAAAAGAAGGGAATAACATAAATTTCAGATATATATTCATTTATTTAAAGAGATATTTTCCTTTGACAGTCAACGTTTGAAAATTTCCGAAGTTGTATTATTACAAATTGTGGCTTTATTTTTTTTTAGACCAGAGTAGAGATTTCATGTAACATGCCGATAGATTTCAAATTAATTACACTAAAATGTATATGAAATAAATCTTGAATAAAATGTACTAAGGAAAAGAGAAGAACGTGTTCTATCCGAAAATATGAAAACATTTTAGAAAAATTTCGAATTATATTAAGCGATACTTAAAAATATTTCCAACGCACGGACGAGAAATTATCGTGTATCAAGGTCATTTAACAAACCTCATAACACGAAAGATTCGGAATTTTTATTACGACATTATAAATGCACAAAAACATCTTAAAAATATTCATAAATATGTAAATACGTATATTATACATGGCGTAACCAAAAAAACGATAGATTTTATTACAGTATGATAGAGGATGAAGTAGAGAGTGCTACGTGTTGATATATATATTCTACATATCTGACTACTTTCTACCTTTTTCCTTATCTTTTTTATTCTTTTTTTCTTTATTTCCTATCTCTTTCTTTAACTTAAATGCTAAGTGCAATGCTAATCAACTGTTCAACTACTTCCCGCTACTTACGCGCAAAATACGCACGCATCTGCAGCGTTGTTAATCCAATTAAAAGATCAATTAATCATAGATCGGATATGCTTCTCATAAACTTTTTCAAACATCCACGAAAAATTAATATTTACGTTACAAGAACGAGAAATACATTAATTCTAACGAAATAAATTTTTGTATTATATTATTTAATAAAATGTTACGGTTTCTGCTCTAGATATTTTACACGAAATAACTCAAATTTAATAAATCATATTTAATTATAAATTAAATTTTATTAGTTATCCTTTTATCGCCGCAAATGCATTATGTGTATCTCATAATTTACGATTTTAAAAGAAAAATATTTTGCTTCCAATGAATTTTCTTATCTCCCTTTATTGAAAAAAATTTGTTATTTTATGCACAATGAAATATTAATGTGCAATAAATAAATAACATTAGAGATCTATATTTAATCATTCTGATTTTTTTTCGTTAATGAACCTTCGAATTTCATTTGCAGAAAAATTCGATGAAATTTCTCCATTCAATGATTTTTGATTCGATGATTTTTCCATTCAAAATCGCGATAAACGCACATACTTGCGCATCGATTCCTTCAAAATTTCATATCAATAAAAACTATCCTCTTTCGAAAAATTAAAAGGGTAACATCTAAAATGAGAGATCAAGAAAGAGAAACAGAAAAAACGATAGTTCAAAGGAAAGTGAATGACAGAAAGGGAAAGAGATAGAGATCAATAATTACTACAAAAACTAATATCGCATCACATTTCTATTAAGAAAAAAAGGAATTGCTATAAAATCTCTCTGTCACGTATTTCTTATTAATGAATTTATCACTTTATCGTCAAATCAGTTCTTAGTTACAAAAACAAAAATAAATACGAATACATTGCGCCTTTTATAATCAAATTTGAATAGAAAACATTTTTTTATACAAAAACAAAAAATACGTGCATGTACTTCCATAAATTCCTTTTTGTTTATTAAATAACTCGTATCTATAGCAGATAAAATAATACTCGGTCAAGTTTAATTCTTTATAAATATACAAAATAAAAATTTCTCAAATAATGATTTTATGATATTTTTTCAAATATTTTGTTCAAAATTAAATATTGATAGACAATAGCTTATTTTTCAAATCTTATTAATAATCGCTTTTTTTTAAATCGGATATGGATTTATTATTGGATAGAATATTCTCAATGCTAAGAAAGATAAAAACAAAATACTTTTTGCAAAACTATAATTCTACTCCATCATACTTATTAGGATTTTTAGCCTAATATTACACTCTCTCTCTTTCTCTCTCTTTCTCTCTCGTAGGTATATGTATTAACGACTGCAACTTATCAGCTATTCTTATAATATCTCTCAATGCCTTTTTATAACGCCTGGACCAGACTGAAAAATTCTATAGGAAAGTGTCACAAATGTGACAATGAGAGATTCATTAAGATAGACGCATGTAGAAAGAAAAAGGAAGCAACAGCCTCCTTTTCATTAATTTCGATTTCTCTTTTCTTAGTACAAAAATAGATTTCGGGCACAGATCGCGCAGCCCCTAGAAATATTTTAAATATGTGTTAAAATAACCATATTTATAATATCGTTATTCTATCGCAAAAACAATATCGGGTTTTCATGGCTATGGGCGTAAAATTGATACATTTCTCATTTTGACGGATGCAGAAATTTTTTATTACGTTTTTCAAAGTTATAATATCATGGATCAACAAAAAATTGCATTATCGTAACATCCGAAGACGAATGCGGCGAACGCAGAATGTGCAGAGAGCTAGTATGCCAACTATCACATTGACTTACAGTAATATAATCGTATATAATACAACAATGTAAATTATAATTAATTAATTATAATTATAATTAGCAAAGTACATACTATGAGAGAACATGATTCTGATTTCAACTGGTAAATTTGTTACGATATCTCGAAATTATGCCGGACAACCGACGCAAAAATGAGACATAATTTCGCGGCGAGACTGCGCGAAGTCGCCCGATCGAAGAACAAGAATCGCCCGTTGAAAAAAAGGGCGAGAACTACATTAAATTTTTTATTATCTCGGAACACGATCAATAATAACCGATGGCCTCAAGTTGTAAAGAAACTCGTATCCTTTTACTGTAATGGCAATTTTAATGACGCCTATAAAAATGTATCCTTACTGCATTACGAAATATGATATATTTTTCAATGTAAAATATTAGAAAAGAAATCTCATATTAATCGAATGCTCTTTCGCTTCTTCTACGTTAAGAATACTGCACAGCGAATAAATCCCATCATAATTAAATTATGATGTTCAATCGAGGCGATGATCTTGGAAATTCATTATTTACGTAAGAAGACGAACAAGGAGACGAGAAAAAGGATACGAGCTCGTCCTTGAATCTGTATTTTTATACATATATCGCAACTCAACGAGCTGTTTTCCTACCGATTATTTGTGTTGTAATAACTTATAAAGAATAAAGAAAATATGATTATTTTGTCGCTATAGAAGCGTATAAGAAAATTTTATTATTATCTTTTTACCTTGATATCGCAATCCGTCATAGTTACATCAATTGCAATTGCATATATAATTAGAATAAGTTCGAAAGAGTCGCTCGTCAAGTTGCCAATATCAGGTGTATAAAAACAAAAGAAAAACTCACGTAGAGCTCATCGACTACGTCATCTACATTAATTACGTGTATATTAATTGATAATAAATATTAATGTTGCTATTAACCGCGAGTGTCACCACGATCATTGAAACGAAAAAAAGAAACATAGGATCGAAAATGAAAACATCGTGTCTCATGTGTTCATATATTCGCTTGTACTAATCATGTCTCCCTAAGCTTCTTTCGCCGATCGTGTCCTCCTTGACAAGACTAATCGGGAAATCTCGATGAGAGGAGGCATCCTCGAGTAATTATAAAGATGCGCGAAGAAAGCGCTAAGTGGATCAAGGCACTGTCCTTGATCCTTTCGATTGTCAGACAATGCAAAATTAATTTATTATTTATTTACGCGCAAACGTTTTCTTCTACATATAAAAGATTTACTTTCAGGAAAGAAAATTTCAGAATAATGATATACATTACGTAAAATGATAAAATCTAGTCAAGCATGCGACAAGAAACTTTATGTAAGTGTTGCGAATTAATAGCATATCTCATCTCGTGTCAAACGTTATCGAATCGAATAATATCGTACGGCATCAACGAGGAGTGCATAAAACATTACACGCCAACGCGTGCTGGCGTTCATATTGTCAATTCTCCTCGCATAAACGCGAACTATTGTGTCATATAATTCCGCTTCTGTATTATTCGACGCGGCGATCGCTTATTATCGGTATCGGGCCAGGATCGATTCAGCGCCTCGATTCGCATCAAGAAACGTTCCATCATTACTTACTGATATAATGTATATATGTATATTATGAGTTTATCGAGCATGATACCCCTGTAATCGTATCTACGCTCCCATTGAAGAAACGGAGAAAAACTAGGAAAGACATTTCAGACTCATGTCTTCGCAACGAATGAAGGAGAAAGGAAAAAGTATAGCCGTACGTGGCTTGTGTTTTACGTGAGTATGAGTGTATGTATGTGAGTGTACTTTTATACGTTTACATGTATGTGTGTGTCAATATGAAAGTTGACCTCGACGTAGTACTAATAAATTCTTTACCCGTCGTGAGTCCAGAGAATCTAAGGACCCAGCTCTAAAGATCCGCTATTTAAGAAGATTAAACCGACGAGAAGTGCAACATTAACGAAATATTGATAGAAATTTATAATGTATAATATATATTATTATTTATATATATATATTTATATGTAATATATGCCATAATGACTTTGTATATATATATATATATTATGTATATGTATATATAATCATATATTCATCCATTCGTCCGATATATATATTATATATACTCTGGAAGGCGACAGTAGAGAAACTACTGAAGTAAATGCATAATAATATACGCAAAGAAAGAAGACATCGATTTTGAAAATTTCCTCTTGTCGATTTCATATCACTTTTTCTTTATTTCCTTTTTACGGAGAAAAGCATTTCTTTACCGCGCTATTTCTCAATTCGTCTACTTCGTCTTTTCCTTGCGACAACATTTAGATTTCAATGAATCCCAATCATCTACGCCATGTTCTTTTCTCTTTTTTGTATCCTTTACATCATAAATAACGCAACATGCAGTCAATAACCGCTTAGAAATACATCGAAGAATATCGTAAATTTAATGAGATTCAAAAATAATAGAGTTTCAGGATCTCGTTTTTGTCACGCTATAGCAATATTTAGAGATAGGGAGATAGAGAAAGAAAGAGAAAGAAATTTATAGAGAATGATAGAGAGAGTGAAAGATGAGAAAGAGAGTCTTGAGTGATGGAAAGGAAGATGAATGATGAGGAATGAAGTGAAGAATGGATATATGCCTAAGAAAAAAATATTTGCTTAAACGTGTTGCACAAACTCTGGATTGAGATATGAGAAACCCATAAATTCCGTCTGATCCAGATTCATCATGAATAGCTTATCCGTAGGTGTCAGATCTGTCTTCTCCGAGGTGAATTGCTTGTCGAAATTACTCACATCCTTGCGATGTTGCTGTGAAAATAAGAATAAATCATTTTACTCATTTTTCAGAAATATCTATAACAAAAATACTTACAATTTTTGGCTTAAAGGGTGGCTGCACCTCGCGGTTCTCTATCTTCTCCCAATCGATACGCCGGAAAAATGCGTGGCTCCGCACATCGTCTTCGCCGCGCATTCCACATCCTAGTCTCTTGCTCGGATTCTTTGTGAGGAACTGCAATAAACGAATTTTATGCATAAGAAGAAAATTTTTTAATCAGCTGAAAATATTATCGTACATTCACACATTCAAGTACTTTCGTCAGAAATTTTTATTGTCATACATCAATTTTTAGAATTACTCACAAAAATCTATATACTGAGAGAATACTTTATATGATTATCCCAAAAAAGATTATAAATTGCAGTTAAATTATAGTAATTGCCATTTTTGTAATAATAATAACTATAATAATAGTAATTTTTGAATTGCCAAATATATTATAGAACTATACATACAGTTATTATTATTAATATTATCGCAGTAATGATCATAAATATAAGAAGTAAGATATAAGATATAATTATAGTTATAATATTATAGTTATAAATACCAAAAATTTTTGTTTTCGATATAGAATTTATATAAAAATGTTAACAGAAACGTCATTTAATTATCCAATAATAAAATTTAAGAAACTGCTTTCTTGATATTTCTAAAAGAAAATGTATTCTAAGTTTTATAAAAAATCCTTAAGAATTAATATATTTAAATAAATTTAAGTCTCTCTCTCTCTCTCTCTCTCTCTCTCTCTCTCTCCTCCCCCCCTTCTCTGTTTCTATGTATAAATGTTTAAACATACTTCAATCCAGGAAGCTGTAAAGATGATAACGAAAAAAGAAAACACGCATACCGCTTTACAAACTTCTTTGGCTTCTTTAGACAAACTCTTCGGGTAACTGACATTGTGATCCGTAATCGCAGAAAAAAGTTCATCTTCGTCCTCGCCGTCAAACGGTGGCTGACCTACTAACATCTCATAGAGTAATACACCGTAAGCCCACCAGTCCACAGATTTCCCGTAAGGTTGATATAGGATAATCTGCGCAAAGATAAAAAACTCAGATAAGACAGTACTAAAAAGTTCCAGCTTCACTTATTAAATATACCAGAATTGGCAAAAATATACAACGCATTTCTTGCGATATTAAAAATAAATTTTACCATGACGTAGTAAAAGTTTTATGCTATTATAATATTTTTCAAAAAGAAAGATTTCTGAAAAAGTTTCAAGAGCAAAAATAAGTAATATAGATATCTATATAGTTCAGTTTTAAATTGATTGTTCAAGAACAGAAAACTTTAATTTGAGACTTAGAGTTACTTAGGTACGGAATGTTGAAATTACAAAAGTTGTAAGAGAAGATTATTTTCCTGCATATTTCTGTCAAGGAAAAATTGATTTGAAATTTCGCAAGAAACGACATTACATATCCATCATCACGTTCCAATACTTTGCAACATCTTGTCTACGCAAAATTTATTTAAACATTCACCTCGGGCGCTATGTAATCAGGCGTGCCGCAGAAAGTCTTGGTAGTCTTGTCACCAGTGATGCCTTCCTTACACATGCCAAAGTCCGCGATTTTTATATGACCGTCCTGATCTAGCAAGACATTATCAAGCTTGAGGTCGCGGTAGACGATGCCACGCGAGTGCAAGTAGAACAAACCGATCGCTATTTCTGATGAGTAAAATCTGTAAATGTGGAGAGCAGGATGTGAAACGTCAAGGTCGATAATCATCGTAAATTAATCACAATCAGTCATAGTTCTAATTGTAGAATGAATTGAAGAATGAAAAACTGCAAAACATTGCGCTGTAACTTCGAAATAAAATAATCGCAACATTACAGTCGCGATTAACGAGTAAAAATTAAGATCACGATGGTGATGATGTGGCGAAGCCACACGCGATATGTCCGCCTCGACGAGACACATCTCCCGGGTACAATCGGTTTTCATTTCGTATTCGAAACGTGGTGAGAAAGTTCGACAACGTGAATCGCTCGAGAGTTCCCGTCCTCGGCGTTCCCATGTCGTCGTCGTCTCGGCGCTTTAATAGAGTTAAGGATATCGATCCGTAAGTTAAAGCGGAGCATGTTCATGAACACTAAAATACTCACACTGCCACAGGCTCTTTAAATTTGCCACACTGCTGTATTTGGTACATCAGATCGCCGCCGTTCACGTATTCCATCACGAAGTACAGGCGATCCTACAGCGGAAAGCAGAAAGCGAATCTTTGTAAGCCGCAAGCAAGTATTTCAGTTAATCTTTCATTTTGCATCGTTCATATAAGAGAGCTTGTATGCTCTTTTACTGTTCCTCATTGGGGAAATTTTAACAAGAGAAAATTTAACAAGAGCGTATTATTCCGTTTTAATAACGTTTGAATCAAACTTGGAAAAAGATGAATGGATAAGAGAGTTCCATTATTTCGTAATATATAAAATAAATTTTGAAATTTTCATAATCTTAAATTAATGGAGTCTTACAATAATTTTTTGAATTATTGTAAGTGTTTTAATATTTTTTCTAAAAGTTATATAATAAAAAGATTTTAGATGTATATAAAAGATAAAAATAAATTAATTAAGCGGTTGTACGTACAATTTATATAATATTTATCTAATTGTTCGGTTGCACTGATATTACTTTGACTTTAAGCGAAACTTAAAATTCTCTCTGTCTTGTTTTAAAGCAAAAAAGAGACAGAGAGAGAGAGAGAGAGAGAGTTTTAAGTCTCATTTAAAATCAAAATGTTAGTGCAATCAGGCTTAACTAATTCAATAACCGTAAAATCGTAATTATTCAATTATAAAGAGTGTATGTAATTTTCGAATGAATAAAAAAGTATTGTATATACCATCGTCTGAAAACAAGAATGCAATTGCACCAAGAAAGGCGGTTTGCTCGAGAGCGCGAGTACACGTTTCTCGACCATTGTGCATTCCACATCGTCGTCCTGTATAATGATGTCCTTCTTCAAGATTTTGATGGCGTACAGCTCATCAGTTCCCTTTCTCTCCGCCAATAAGACCTTGAATTAATTGATTTCCGTCGAGATGCAATCCCTTGCGAAGTAAAGCAGTCTCACGATTATTAAAACTTACCTTTCCAAAACTGCCTTTGCCAAGTACCATTAAGAAATTGAAGTCACTAGCTCGTATCAGATCGCTCTTGCCCATGTTGTGCGGTACATCTTTATCCTGAGCCGTGTGTGTCTTTTTCGTTACCGAAGTTTTCTGAATAAAGTTTGCACAAGGCTCGCGTATAACTTATGTTAGAACTGAGCAATCGTTATTTAAAAGATAAAAGTTATTTAAAAGATAAGAAGTAATAGTATTTTAAATAACACTTCAGATATTATTTAAAAGCATCTATTTAATCATCTATTATCTTTATTGAAAAAATATAGCCATTTTAATTAAACAAATTATTTCAAAATAATTTTTCATTAATTTAATTCTTTTTTGTATTAAGCAATTATGTATTAATTGAATTATGTATTAATTTTGTATTATGTATTAATTTTAAAAATAAATTATAAATCTCATACATTGCTCAGTAAATAAATACCCGCATTTTGGTTTTAAGTTCGGCGAGATCGACGCCTTCCTCAGGAACAGGTACATTGTAGAACTCTCCCTCTTCTTGAGTAAGGAGTTTGAACCATCCACTTGCAGGTGCTTTAATAAGCTCCGATATGCCAAAAGATAGAGATCCCATAAAATCGTTTCTGGATGTTCGATCCCAATCCCATACCTCAATCAACAGTCGTCTGTCTTTATCCTCGGATTTGAGATCGCTAATAATAAAAGTAAGATCGCTAAGCGTTTTGTTTTATAAAATAATAATAATTCTTGCAATCTCCTCTAATTCAATCAAGATTTACCCTTCCTACTTTAACAAACTTGTGATTTATGATATTATGTATTAGCGTCGTATTAACGTCGTAATGTAAATATGACGGAAACATATCTATTACTTTATGTAATGTTCAAGTCCGTGAAGCTTGGAAAGAAACATCTCGAAACGAAATTTCATAAATTAGGAAAACTTTTTAATTCTCAAAAATAAAAATCTAATTGTCCGATGCAATTAGCGAAACGACTTACAAGATGATTGTCTCGTTCCACTCTGGGTTTAAGCACGACTTGATTGTCTTTGTTTTCTTCTTCACGTTGTCCGAATCCGGGATTAACTTCAGCTTAACGTAGGGATCCGACAATCCATTCGGATCCATCGGAATGAGATTTCGTCCCTCTCGCACTGCGAATGAATAAATCAAGATCTTTTCGGAAAGAATTCAGGAAAAGGTACTTCCAGAGCATGCACTTATCCGAAAAATTATTTCATGTATAAAGTATTTTGGAAAATGAGAATATCACATTTTCCGATTGTTAAAAAAATTCTCGTAAACATTATGTATCGCAAATAAAATACACTAAAAATTATCAAATATCAATTATAAACTTTGAGTCATGTATAATTTATTAGTGTCTTCTTTTTTATTATCATACATAATATTTATGTATATTTTTAAATTTAATTTTGAATATAATGTCCTCAACCTATTCAAAATTAAACGCATAATTAAATAAAGAAAAATTTTTTTGCTTCTTATTAAACTTCATTTTTTAAACACCTTACATCCATCTTCCTAAAATTGCCCGAAAGTCATCAATATAATCTCTACTATATTTTACGTCAAACATGCCTCTGACATTTTATGACATATAATTAATAATCTACTGGCTGGAGGTGAAACGTGGCTAAGAAGAATGTGATTAAGGAGAGAAAAATCGTGTTTTGTTTTGACATGAAGAAATCTTTAATCCGTTTTATCGCAAATTTTAATTAAACCTCGAGGACATGGCGGTAATATCCTGGTAACCCACTTGGGCTCGCCGCGAATGAGTTCGAAGAAACCTAATTTTCAAAATAATCGACAGGTGATAACAGCTCCAAGGCAGCCGACACGCCGCTATTTCTCTACTATAGTTACTCGAATCATTTAGATACTGCAATGCGCGGCAGAGATGATATTGCGCGAGAACCATTTTATAAATTTATTGCAAGATATTGTGTAATCCGTAAACGATAATATCACGTTTTATGATTATTTCCAGCAAATTCTGTGTTGATAAAACTTATTATAAAAATTAATTCGGATAAAGATTTATTTGAATTTATGTTTATCATAATATTTATATTTTTCCATTTATATTCGTTAGTAAAACAATTTTACTATAATATATCTTTAATTGCATTAAAAAGCACTTCACGTTAATTTAATAAAAAAAAACTATGAATAGCAAACGTTATACGATTTTCAAAATAAATCAAATTTATAATTGCCATACATGTATACTGTTTTGCATTTAATTAATTTAATATATGTAAAATGTGTAAAGCAATTGCACAAATAATTTATCGTTATTATCCAGATTTTTAATAAAATATAATGCGAGGATATGTATCTATGTTGAGTGTGTGAATCTATATAAATATGAGCTAATAAATACATAGGTATTTGCTCTTTTTTATAAATGAAACGTTTTCAAAACCGACAAGCAAGATGCTACATAAAAAAATTGCTTACATTTTACAATTGATTGTTAATTAGTTGTCAAATTTCTGTAACCTAAATACCAGTTAAGATATTCATAAAACAAAATGATTAACGAAGATGTTAAATATAATTTTATTGCAATTCAAGTTTGCGACTTATACGAAATGAGATATCTGTTGTATAATTAAGATTCGCCAAAGTTCTCTCGTAATCATCCTCGGCCGATTTGACGAAAATCATGGAAAATTTAACGCACTCTAGTCATAACAAATTTAGAGGATGGCGATGAATATCGTTGCATTAGTGCCGGTTGCGGATAATTACACTCTTAGATTATAATGGTATTCAGAGTTATCATGTTCTTATGATAATAATTCCCACGTTCATCTGGCCCTTAGGCTTAATATATCGCGCGTGATTATAGATAACAATCAATGATAATTCCGTTGCCATTTGTTATACTGTTCTTATTTATTCGAAATCCTTGACGACTATGGCCTAGTTTCACAAATGATTAACCCGAGATTTAACTTCTTCATCTCTTTCTAATGCTAGAATTGGAAAGAGAAATAAGTTAAACCTCAATTAAGAGTTAACCAAGTTGTGAAACTGGGCCTATGACATTATATGGTTTTATTAATCGAACGTTTCGAAAAGAGAGGGGGGGGGTTCTCAATTAATTTTAACAAGCGAGAATATAAAAAATTTATATAAAAAATTTAGATAATAAAGAGCTACCAATAAGGAGCTATTAATATCACGCATTTATCGCCTTCCCCTTTACATTATCTATCTTTATTTCAAATGATTGTTAGAAATGAAATTGAATTATTTCGGCGTCTCACAATCATATCTAATTAATTTGTTTACATATACATATAGTATATATTGTATATGTAGTATATATTATTTATATAGTATATGCAGTATATAATATGCAATATATATATAGTATATATTGTTTATATATAGTATAATAATATGGTTATACAGTAAATCTTCGCTAAAGAAAGAAATATATCTTCTTGATCGTAGAATGACCTCATCGTCAAAACGATTTCATAAATACATTACGAAGATTTGTTGTGCGATTCATTATGGCCAGAATTTGGACGAAACATTTTGGCGCCCAAGGCAAAAGAAAAAATGCTACCCTTAAATAAAAAAATATTTTTTTACAGTAAAATATGATAAAAAAATTAATATTAAAATTATAAAATCAAAGCGTATATAGTGAGTTATTAAAGCACGAAAAGATAAATTATACGAAAAGATAAATTTTCTGTGAATTTTTACACGAATGTATACTAACAGTTTACATGTTTTTACATGTTAAGTCTTGTAAAAATTTACAGAAAATTTATCTTTTTAGTTAAAGTAACTTTTCATATTTTAATAACTGCAAAATTTGTATTCTTAAATATTATTATATTTTATTTTTATTCAACATACCACGAGCGTTCAATGATAGGCAATTATAATCGTTAATATAATAGTAAATGAATTAATGAAGTACATAAAAATTTATATTGCCATTTTTGGGCCATCAAATTTTTTATATGAGACAAGTATAATTAAACATAGATGCGTCCATTAATTAAATTAAAAGTTTGCATTCTAATATTCACAAAATTAAACGCGCACGAGTAGAACATTATTTTTCATATAATTCACATAATAATTTACCTGCATAAAAATTGCAAAAAAATTTAATTTTTTTATATGAATAGAGTACTCAATAAACTAATAAAAAAAAGATTCTGAATATTCTACCTAATTTTTATATTTAATTAATGCCTTCATTATATCACGAATAACAAAATTTATAAATATATAATTTTCAATATATTTTAGATTTTCTTCTTTCTTGAATCATAAAAAGATTTCTTACAAGATAGAAAAAATATATTTTATATCACTGAAAGTATAATTTACATCAAAAAATCATCTATCATAAATCGTATAAGTACTCAATCTTTAGTCATCTTAAGTCCATTATTCGTAATATTATTATAATAATGGGCATGACATAATAACCCTCTTACGATTTAATAATTTAAGCACTATCTGTCTTAATCTAGGACAGCAAAGAACGAGGTTCGTTCGTTTATTAGCGATATCTGTCAAAGTGAAAATTATAATATACAAGTAATGCAAAATACATGAACATAAATATGATTATGATTTTAAAAAATATGTGTACTCGATTAACTAATAAAACAGAAAGAATTCTGCGATTTAAAAAAACGCAAAAAAGAGAGCGAGAGCGCCGTAAATTCAATGATAGAAAAGTCAAAAGTATAAAAACAAATTTTAAAATTTAATTTGAAACCTACCTTCTATGGACAGCTTGCCACCGGAACATGAGATGTGCAGATGTATACGACCACGTCTTTCGGTGTGATCGCATCCGCATAGATTCGGCACGCTCTCCTCGCATCTCTTGTGCACGTTCATGTCGCATGCTACGTTATCAGATTATCATCAATTATATCACC
>Ga0157364_1000734_pt1 | contig 24485 bp, 12 predicted proteins | sample AttsexASBM2_FD_111476 | JGI IMG/M metagenome (GOLD analysis project Ga0157364, IMG submission 111476) | Fungus gardens microbial communities from leaf cutter ant in Ribeirão Preto, State of São Paulo, Brazil - Atta sexdens ASBM2 | ecosystem: Host-associated > Fungi > Mycelium > Unclassified ...
TGTCTGATTTAAGTCGACGTCATTATTCATAAACTTTTTAAATAATGTTTCACCAATGTGATGCAGAAAGAAAAGAGACATATTATATATACAAACTCTGTGTGTGTGTGTGTGTGTGTGTGTATGTGTGTGTATATATATATATATATATATATATATATATATATATATGTGTTTATATATATAATATTGGATTTAAAATATTTTAGGAAATATATAAAGTTTTTTCAAATTCTGCCAATGCGAGTTCATTCATGTAATCAATAAAATTTTTTTTCGACTTATATTCATTTGTAGAAGCACTGTAAAATAATGACAAACTCTAATTTTACTTCAAATGTTTAACAACAATCCCTGACAAAACTAAGTATTGAAGCTGAGAAATAATACAGAAATACATATTCAACAAGTACGTGGATAATAATAGAATGCTTAAATATATTTGTGTGTATATGTGTATGTGTGTGTACGTGTAATTAGGCTGGAGCGAATGTTTATAGGTACAATACTATACCTACAATCTTTACGATTTTTTCGGGAGATTAATTAACGCGGGCATTAATTTTTTTTACTTGTTACAATGTTAAAAATTCAACTTAGTGCACTAAGTGCTTCGTGAAGCGCCTGTTGTTGATCTGTTGTCAACTGCATTATAGTTGCCTGGAATATCGTGTCGTTGTTCTGGAAATAAAATCATGTATTACTTATTATCCGAGAATTGTAACAATAAATATAAACAAATGTTTTGCTTACCTGTATTTCTCTAACAATACTAAGAATTCTAGACATAACAGGATGGTCGGTAGGCACAGCTTCTCTGAATAATGCTTCAGCAAAGAAACTTATAAGTCGAGGCAAATGCGCATTATTCGTTCCTAAAACTACTGCATGATTTGCTTCAATCAAATCACACAGGTATCCATATACATGAGGTGCTTCATCTTCATCTTCGACGACTGGCAGCCAAGTTAGCCTATATAGATAGAAGCGCTTCAAACAAAATTCTTGTTTGCAACTTATCAAATAACAAATAACAATTTTCTTTAATATCAAAGTTTACCAGTGTGGAAGAATTTCATCGACGTTGATTGCTTTGTTATTATATTTGAGAATTTTAGTCACTGCTGAAATAGCATTTTCAGTGGGATTTACATTTTCTGGTGATCTAGATTCAGGATCATTAATAACTTCCATCAGTTTTGGTAAAGCTTCTGCACATGCTTGCGCAAAGCCTTCTCCACCGAATTGACCTAAAACTCCGCAACCATAAGCTGCTGCTTGTCTAACTTCTGCAGATTTATCAGAAACGTATTGAATCATGGGTCGTAAAAAGAATTCTTGATATTTTGCACACTCAGGTCCTCCGAATTCTATAATATCATCAAAGACGCATAAAGCCCACTGATGATCCGACCACGATCTTTCAGGACTCAATAATTTTACGAAATGTCCGCATATTTGATCAAAGTATGGGAAGAAAGAAGATTTGTAAGTTGTAAATAAGGCATGTAAAATGTCAGCAATTTTACTGAGTGTGTATACGTCCTCATTGTCTTCATCAGCAAGTTGTTCTTCAACAACCTAATCCATTAAATATAAAAAGAGCGTCAGTAGAAGAAATATTTATAAAATTTTCATGGAACTATAAATAATTAATTTTCATAGTACCTCATCATAATCTTCATCTTTTCGTTTCTCCAATCTAGCAACTGCTCGGTCAAAATGTTCAGTGAGTAACTTATCTAAAAGTCGTAAAAGTTCAGTCATATGCGGCGCACTTAAGCAACCTACGCCCAGTGTTTCGATACATTTTGCTAAAGAGGATAATAATTCCAACAACACTTCAGATTCTGGCTCTGTATCGATAGCTTTCAATAAATCTGGGCAAATATATGCCCACATGCCTTCTAGATACTGTGGACCTATAAACATTAACATATATATTGTTATTGGAAAGTTATACGGTTTTTTAAATAAAAATATTATCTAATAACCTTTTATTTTAGCACAGTCAAGAAGATACGGCAAACTTGCTGCAGCTGCAGTTCTAACACCATCGTGGAAGTAAAACTTCAACATCGGTACCATTAATCGTACAACTTCTTCTGCATAATCCGCAAAACCTTCCTTTAATTCTCGTGCGTAACAAACCAACATTTCGCATGCGGAAGCCTTATCCTCCAAACCAGCTGTTTTGATTCCAAAGTTTTGTTGCTCTCCTAGTGAAACAAATTGCCAATCGAGGTCACCCTCAATACCTTCCATGTCTTCATTGTCTAGTAATGCAACTTCAGGCTTCATAGCGGCTGTTCGCAATACAGGACCCATTACTAATGGTAAATATTGTTCAAATTGCTTCCCTATAAAAAAAAATGTTTTTTTATAAAATCGCGTGATCACAAAAAGTTTCTGTAATATGATAAAACTTGATAGAAGCATCGATTTCATTATCAATATCTTACCAAGAATTTTACAAATCCTGGCCCAAGCAGATATAAGATAGCTGGTTTGTGGATCGTCATCAGGAAGATCACCTTCTGAATGTGTTTTGAGTAACATATCCATAACTTCACTAGCATCAGCAATAAACTGTTAACATTAAACAACTTGTAATTAATAATTACAAGTTTTTTGTTCAGCACATATCAAATAAGGATAAGAAGTGTTAATCACCTTTTCTGGGCCAACAGCTAAGCCTACAAGGCTGACACATTCGATCGTTTTGCCTCGTAATATTTTGTGTTCCTGTAGAGTCGCATTTTGAATGATAAATTTCAAACAAGGCATTAGCCTGTCGTAATAAGTTACAAATTGTTCTTCACATGTATCCGCAACAGAAGCAATTGTTGTGACAACCTATAAAAATACAATAAAAAATTTAGATTTACATTAAGCCATAATTTTATGTAATTAAGAGTGTTTATATTTATACACGGAATTGTAATAAATGTCGCGTAGAATTATATAGAAACAGCTTATAATTTACAGGTTTCAAATTTGATTTTTCATCTTATATAAAAATTTTAAATTTATTTATAAAAAAAAAAACTGAAATTTTTAGAATAGATCAAGATATATCTAGGAGTCTATGTAGATGGATTTATTATAATTCAACTTACTTGTTCAAGTACAAGTTTAGTTCCCTTTTCAACTAATTCATGGAATTTAGCAGTCAGTATCGATTCAAGTTTAGCCATTATAGCATCGAGATATGGTGTTAGAATATTTTTCGGGCAATCTTCGCTAAAGTTTACAAGAGCTGCGCCAGCATGAGCTTGAACTCTAGGATTCGCGTTATCGTCCAACACCATTAATAATCCAGGAATAACTTTATCATGAAATTTCTTTTCAAATATGGGCGAAAAATCTGTAGACATTTGACCTACTGCGTTGCAAGCAGCGTATCTTACACGAGGATGCTAAAAAAAAGTCCAAAATTACTTAATGTATTTATGAATTTTACATTTATATTACATTTACATACAAATGACAATGTGTTATATGTTCCAAAACTAAGATTACTATCACTACTAATAGTAATCAACTCTCAGGAACCGCAAGGAACAAATTTTGATTATCTGTATTACTAAAACAATAATACAGTAAAAATTTATTTCCTATGCTTAATTTGCCACAATTGTAACGCTGTCATATCCATATTGATGTGACTGTCGGATTAACTTGTGGCCTAATAAGTTATATATGTATAATTTGACATAAAAAATAATTTTAGACTACTGATGACGAATAAAATTAAAATTTATAAAATAAATTTGTCATTGTCTTACTTACCGGGTCTTGTAAATATTGTATTACACCATCCATTATTTGTGGTAAAAGAGCTTCCATTTGCTTGTGACATCCTTCACCAACAGCTGAGATAGCCATAAGTGCTGCGTGCCTAATAATAATAAGAAATGTGTTTATATATACACGAATATAGATGAGAAAATAGAAAAATATAAAACTTGATTATTTAACAAAAATTAAAAAAGCTGTATGTTTTTATAATTATAGCAGTCATACTATACAACTGCCAATTTTTATCTTAAACATCACAATGAGATAATCTCACATCAACTGCCAGAACGGCAGCTGAAAAAGAGGATTGTCTCAATAGTTATTCTATCACAGATGTAACGCAATTACATAAAAGAATATATAACTGCTGACTTTTCTGTGAATGTGTTATTATTCGATTATATTATATATAGATTGTATAGATGATTGTGATAGATGCAATGTTAAATATTAGATTTTAATATAGCCGTAACAATATAACTATAAATATGTAAGATATAAATGTTATATGTTTACCTATATTTCCAATCACTGTTATTTAACATTGTAGGGATATTTTGCACGATTTGTGGTAGCATAGTTTTTCCTCCTAACCCACACGCCAATCTATCTAAAGCACTTTCTGCAACCACATTGTTGCTATCATTATCTTCTTCAATTATTTCATCAGAGAAACTCCATTTCTCGTCTTCTTCCAAATCAGTCATCATCTTCAGTACCAATGGCACTAAAGATACTATGTATTTTTCACCACCTTTCCGTACCATAGCTGGTGCAGTTTCCGCCAGAGTTACCAAAACTTCTAGTGCCAATTGTCTCCAAGAATCAGGCATTTCTTCATTGGAAAATACGTTCATGCACAATTGCATAACATTATCTAATTGCCCCCTGAGGAATTTTGGTGTGGTTTCAGCAATATCTATCAACACTTTTATAAGAGCATCATCGTCTTGCTTTTCTATAGATTGAGCGGTTACTTGTACAAGCGCTGGAACTAATTCTGAAAAATGTTTGTGTATGTTTTCCTCTTTGTCATGTAATGTTATAAACGCTCCAATTGCTCGTACTGCTTGAAATCTGACCTGTGTGGTAAGGACAATTGCAATGGTTGTAATTACTCGGTTATAATAAAAACAGTTATAATAAAAAAATTTCATAATTAAACAAATTTTTGTTTTTAGAATGTTACAAATTGTTCCACAAAATGTATGCCCCGTATCTGTCTGTAAAATAGTACTTCACAAGTTACAGTCATCAGAAGGCACTTTTTTTTTTGGAAGAATTATGTGACGAGTAATCTTGTTTTATCGACTCTCATGTATCCATCTCCCATTAAATTAAAAAATGTAAGTAAATTTCATATTACCTCATAATTTGTCATATCTAACACAGATTGTTGTAACATTTGTTTTATAAGATCAAGATGATTTGCTTGTTGATTTCCAAATACGCCTGGGACGGATCTGCATGCATATTTAATTTCCTTTACTTCTTTTCTTAATAAACAAATTCATAAGATAGAGTTCAAGGAAACTCACGTGAACATACGAAGAGCGCTTTCTTTTAATGCCGGTAATGGACTATTCGCACACTGAAATAGGAACTGAAGAAACTCTGGCCATTGATTATTGCCATCTTCATCTATTAAATTCCTGGCAACTTCAGCTGCAACGTCACAGACCTTACGTCGAATATTTTCAGTTTGTTCATTTTGAACCGATAATAAAATTTGTTCCTTTAACTGGGCTTGCGCTTCTGGTGGAATCTGTATATAATAATTACATATCAAATTTATTTTTAATTGATCTTTGACTCAAACATAGATAATCATTAATTTCTTGATAAGAGGTTCTTAAGAAATAAAATAGTAATGAATTGAAAAAAAGCAAAAATTTCATACAATAGCTAGAAATTAGGAAAAAAAGTTTCAGACTACCTTAGGATAAAAATCCATAAATTCTGAGGAGAATAATCGACGTAACAATACTGCAGCAATAGTTCGCATTTCTTCTGCAAGTGTGCCATTGCAAATAGTAGTTAAAAGAAATGTCACCTTGCTTTCCACTGGAAGATTACCATACGCTTCCTAAATTCCAGAATTCAATATCGTTATTTAAAATCTTTTATAATATTTCTAATGATAAGAATATAAGTAGTAATAATTTTTTCCTAACCAAAAAATATAAAGTCTCTTAGATCTGGTTCCACAAATATAAGATTAATCTCAGTTTAATTTATCTTTTTTTAATTCTTAGAATTACGAAATAAAGAGTAAATTGAACTGAGATTAAAGTTAATCTTATGTTGATAAAACCAGGCCTTAAAAAGTTATGTTACAAACATAAATTTTTTACTCGAAATTTATATTTGTCTAATAAGCATTTATTTCTTTTTTAAAAAGAATTAAATACATTATATCATTATATAAGAAAAATTAAATTTTATGATAATATCAAAGAAATGCCATTTAATCCATTGGTGCTAAAATGTTATGGACAATTTTAAAAATAGTTAATAGTTTTTGTGGAATGGTAGTCTTATAATCTGATAAAATAAACAATTAAATATATATAAAGCACTTTTATTTATTATAATATAAAGCAATTTTTTATAATATTTAACAAGAAATATGTTTAAATTCTTTTGGCTTATTATGACAATCTCCACAACACTTAATATAAGAAATTCTAAATTAGAATACAAAGATGCAGCATTACAAAGCAAATGTCTTTGTCTTGTTACTACACATTATAGTATGATTATACATTATATACAAAATAAGAACATATATACAATGAATATATCTATACTTAAATTTCAGCTGCCAAAATCAAAGTACTCTCCCGAAATTTGCTAAGCTAAATCTGACTCATTTTGTGCGGAATATATACTGTAATCAATGCACGTATGAATATTCGACGAATAATGACACGTGATCGTGTGGTGAGTCAAGGTAAGACATATATAGAACTTGCCGAACGGTATTAAAATCGTGCGAGTAATCAAATCAGATACTTGCGATCGTACGCGGAGTCGGGCGGGTCGCAAGGTGAATAAGAACGACGCACGCGGAACACGCTACGGCATTCGCCGGAAATCGCGTGTAGGCGGGAAAACGGGATGCATCTCGTAAAACGTGCGTGCCACCACGTCACAGGGGGGACGGATGGATGTAAGGAAAACGTCATTTACGCGTGGACGCGAGCCCCGTCTTCGTAGCCGAGTCCGAACGGTGAGCGTTGCGAGAAAAGGAGAGAAACGTCGGATTCCTGTCGTCCGCACACGCGGAACTGACGGATGGCACGCGGGGCGCGCGCCGCGCACTACCCGCATGCGAGACACCATTTTGGATTTCTTGACCGATCGCGTGAATGCGTCAAAATTCGCTCAGATGCGACGGATCCTCCTCGTCGACGTGTCGCGATCGATCGCTACGACAACGTCGAAGATGCGAGTTGCGTCGCGCATTCAACGCCGGTTGTGGCATCCGCGTGCGTGACAACACGTCGGCAACGTGCTCGGTAGGAACAGGCCACGCCGCGGACACTCGCGCCGACCGGCACGCGTTCGACATCGGTCGAGCGCGGCCACGAAAATTCATTGGGGATTTAAACATACCTCTGCCTGCGTCCGGACATCGTTATCTGTGCTGAGGAGTGTATTCAGAAGCTGTTGAAACTGTTCGAGATCTGCCGCCATTGTTACTGACCGACTGAAGCCAAGCGCACACTTGCCCGAGTCTATCGTCATTTGACGTGTGCCAACGTTGAACAACGAAATGTCACTATTTATCCGTGACGTTGCAAACGTTAGGTCTGTTAGCATTATGTGCACTTTTTATACTCGAGATCTTCGTTTTCTCTCTTTTCAATACCAGGACTATGTTCCAAAACTTCCTCTCCGAAGAAGATTTTACTCTATATGCTGTAGTATACGTTACGTATATTATATATTTCGAGTAAAATTATATATATATATATATTCATCTCGTTTTAAGTGCACTTTTGGGGATTTCAAGCAATGCGAACATATTCGGTCTGTTCACATTGCTTGCATTTTTTGCATTTAGCATCTTTGTTCTCTTTCTTTTCAATATTTAAATATATATTTATCCCTTTTTAACTGCAAAGTGCTTTTTGGGGATTTCAAACAACACGAACACACCTATCGACTGTGTTCGTTGCTTAGAAATGAGATCTATTGAATTCAATTGGTTCGTGACGTAAAGGTGCCCTTTTATTGATACTTTGGGTGTATTTGAATTATACACAAAGCGCTTGATGTATCATTTGTCCTTATTGTTCACCGAAGATTAAAGAAAGTCAGAAATGATAATAGAATCGACATCGAATCAATGTTGATTCAATGTCGATTTCATTATCATTTCTGACTGGAAAGATAAAATGATACCTCGTGTGCTTTATGCGTAATTCAGAACGCATTCTTTAATGTCAAACAAGTCACGTGATAAAAATTTACGATTAGCAAGCGTCAATGTGATAACCTTAAGGTCTGTGTGCCATAATCTGTAAGAATTGACCAATCAGAATCGAATATTCCTTTTCCATTCAATTATGGCTATGATCAAAGGCCGGTATTCATAATCGGATCTTATTATATATTTAAGACCAGTCTTAAGTACAATCTTATGCATGATCTACAATGGACAGTAACAGTAGTTGATTAAGGAGTAAGCGTAGAAATCAACCAATCATAGTTGATTATTTTTCTCATTCAACTATGATTGGTCGATTTCTACGCGTACTCTTTAATCCACTACTATTGTCCATTGTAGACATGCATTAAGATATCATGAATCAATCAAAGAGCCACATTAGCAACTTAAGACATTACTTAAGACGATCTTAAAATAAGAACTGACTATGAATATTAGCCAAAGTCTCGCTACAAATGCTTTAAAGCGTTTGATTGATCAATCAGAAGAAAGAATTTTACAAATTGATCAATCAAGACATTTTAAAGTATTTATAGCATCGCGTTGACGATGCCCTGAAAGAGAAGCATATTTGGAAGAAGTCATTCTAAAAATAATTATTACAGAGAGTCTTCTAACTTTTGAATTATTTTTTTCAGAAGAATCTAGTAAATTTAAAATTCATGACAGCAATTATATAATTTTTCCTTAAAAATGAAATAAAACATGTAAAGCTTTCGTGGATTCGATGTTTCGCATGGTCTGAAGATCAATTATATAACTTAATTTTTCCCTAACATGGAAACGTGAAAATTTTGTGTATGTACGTATATGTACATATGCACATATGCATATAAAAAATTTTTATTTTTCAAGTTTTCGCTCTAGAGAAAAAATTATGTAATTGATTTCTTTTTCACGATAGGTACGAATTTTTAAATATAATAACTTAATAATTTTCAAAATTTTACTTTTAGATTTAGTAACTTTTAAAACCAATTATACTTTGAATTTAATAAATTTTGAATTTTCTCTAGAATCTAGTAACTTTAAACACTTTTTAATAATAATTTATTATTTATAAATTTAAATATGACAATTAAAATAGATCTAAACAAATAAATCTTATATAGTCAAAATAGATTTTAAAAGAAATAAAATATTAAAATGGATCTAATTATAAATATATATTAAATAAGATTCATTTATTTTTTGATTATAAAATGTATAGTCTAATAAAAAGCTCAGATAATAGACAAATTAAAAATAAATGTATCATAAATTTATAATTACGTTTGTAAAGCAGACTCGACTGGCGATATAATAAATTTTTTTATTATGTCAGTAATTGAAGTATAATTAATAGTTTTGTTTGTAAAATAGCGATTACTCTTAGTTTCCATTTACTAGGTACATTCATCGATGTCATGATGGGAATAACAGTAGGAAAAAGATGGGGAAAAAAACGAGCTTGCGCCAGCGTTTCGTGATTACTGTGATTTCCCGCAATTAAAGTCTGGTTAGTCATGGACCAGTACGTGGATTGCATTCGCGAAACGCATCTGACTGTGCAACTCGACGCATTGCGTTTTATTTGCGACGATCTGCACTCATTGTTTGTCTCTGGGTGAAAACACGAATATATAAACACAAGGAAGATAGCGCCAATTCAGGAATATAAATTCGAAATTTTTATATTCTAATTTTATAATGAACTAATGAAAAAATCTTTCTTAAAAATTTGTGGACTTATATTAATTGTAATTAATTTTAAATAAAAATAAATGACGATGTGTGTCTAGTTCTTCATTTGTCATTTATAAATAAATTTTATCAATTACTACGTTTACACGGCAAACTTAAACTGACCAATCACAGTCATTCCATTCTTCAGAGGAATAGCTATGATTAGCTAATTTCATAACATTGATGTTATAACTTCGGTGTAAAGCGTGCTGTGTAAAGTCGACTCTACATTAGTTGCAAGCTGATCGCAAGTTTGTTGCGACAGCCAATATAAAGTGTTGATTTCAAAATGCAAGCTTCAGATTGGCTGTCGCAACAAACTTGCGATCAGCTTACAATTAATATAGAATCGGCTTTACAGAGAACAGTAAAAAGTCACGTCCAGTATCCTGATGATATTATAATAATTTCTGTATTCTATTTATGGGAGATACAGATACCTAAACATTATACAATTATCCAAATATTCATAATCCTATAATGGAAATATTCATAGCATATTTATAAAAGATGTTACACAAAGTAACTAACTATTCTTTTTAATATATAACATATTAATATACATATTGCACATAAACCACACACAATTATTCTATTATATCTGACTTTATATAAAAGTAAATAAAATTATGATGATGGAAGCAATCGTAACATCATTTGTCACTTATAAGTGAACTTATAAATAACAAATAATGTCATGCTGACGTCCTGATAACATTATTACGATTTCTGTTCTGAATATTATCAGACAATTATCCACCAAATATTCGTAGCACATCTATAGAAAATTATATGAAATATGCAACATTTTTCTTCGAACTGTGGATAGTATTCTATTCGTGTATTCGTGATATTAAAAGGTGATATTTGCAGGTCTTTGAAGTACATTATATAATTATTAACATTGCATCTATTCTTTGCACTGCAATTCCTTCTTATTTCATTTGTATAGTTGTATTAATATATTTAATATATTAAATACTAGACGAGATGTTAAAATTAAACTCGTTATATTATATATGACATAACATACAATAAAGATATGATTTAATCTCATTAATAGCGCGAAAGAGGTGACTCTTTCGCGCTATTAATTCGAGATTATTCGTATAATATGCGATTATACGCGTACAACATAATGCACGTTCGGACATTTAATCCGCGGAAATGTGGAGTCACAGACAAAAATTCACATCAATGTGTATCTCACGCGCGGAGTCGCAAAACAAAGGGGCATCCCGCTGTAACATCTGTCGTTACGACAATTCAATGTTTTTCGCGTATGACGTCCGCTGTTACACGCGATCAGTTGATTTATCATGGAAGATATTACAAAATATACATCCGAACGCGTTTTTATATATCGAATACCGTAATGCTTTCATCTCGCATATATCCCGCGTGTTGCAATAAAAAATTACGCGTAAAGCATAATTGACCATCAAGTTATTACATATGCGCGGTTGTTGTACTTTTTTAAATAAAATTTTTGAGGAGACGAAAAACAAATTTTTTAAAATGAACCGATATTATTGGTTGCAATCTAAACGAGATAATATTTGACGTTGTCCTGTCGCTAAATACTATTATTTTATTTTGCAGTCTGTCACGTAGAAACTTTAGCTTCAGTAGAATTGCAATATTTACTCGCAGAGATCTCATCGAAATATAATTGTATGAATTATGTCTGTTTAATGAGGCAAGAGTAAAAGTCAAAGATCAAGATATATAAGAAGAAAAATGTAATTGTAGGGATGCCAGAGGACTATCCACTCATTTGCAATGTGCCACGTCGCACTCTGGCAGTCTAGGGGAATGATAGATGAGCATCAACTATGCTGCGCAAAGCGAGCTTTACCTTTTTGCTAAAATAATCTCAGACAAGGATTTTCGACGTGATGCCGTGGTCGTAGAGTATGCGATAATGGCCCGACATGCGCGCGCGATTAATGCATTATTACGCGCTCCACCGACACCGCTTTATCCTTATCGCCGTCACGCCGCTGTTGTCATTGTCCTGTTTGGCTTTAACTACTCGTCGCTCTAAAAGCTGAAGATGAAGTAGCAGCACGCTTTCAGGAGGTTTTGTCAGTTGCTCTTAAAACGATTCCTGGGCACTTGCTAGGAGTTACCTTCATAAGTCTTAAAAGAAACTGCCGGTTACATGAAATCTTTGACAAGAAAAAAAACTAAATGATGTATAAAATCTATTGAAAGCACGATGAATTTACAAGGTAATACAGTTATATTTATCTTTCGATCTTACAATCTATTTTTTGCTACATAAGTACTTTAAAGATATATTAGGTAGATGTATTAGGTAGATGATGAAGTCTCTCCGTAAAAAATGACTGGAATTGAAAATTTATTCTTTTCTATAGATATACTATGAATATAAAAATAAATGTTATAATACATAAAACAGTTAAATAAACAATAAAGTCAATATTTATATTTAACAATATAATTTTATAGTTATAATGAAAATTTTCTCATTTGATCTTAATTATTTTTTGATATATATCTACTTTTTAATAAAATAATAATGTTTGATTCGGATTTTAAATCACTTCCAAACTTTTTGTATTATACTCTCAAATACAATATAGAAAAATCTTTAATGTTTTTATAATTTTTTCAATTTGTTAAAAAATACAATTTAATTATTTCTCTCTGTAATTAAACAAAAATGAAAATAATTTCACGACATAAATTAGCTGTATAATAAAGCAAATAAAATATAAAGTTCAATAAAGTAAATAAAAACAATAAAATTTAATAAATTATATGTACAAATTTTTGTATAATCTCAGTATTTTTGTCCCTCTATATGTTGTAAATTCTCTTCGACGGATTGTAGTCCAGGATTCTTGGGAGAGATGCGATCGAATCGATTCCGTCTGTTAGTTATCCGCAGATTTTTTCCCGTGGAAATATATTTCTTTAAGTAATCACTTAATTCAGTCTCATAATTATTTTTTAATTTTTTATCATATACTTCTGATATTTGTGTAGTGCACTTATTCATTCTTTTCGATGTATCCTGCGAACGATTCTCTAATCCTACATTTATCTCCTTCAATTTTTCGTTAACGCTTCGTAGGTCGTTCACTGTAAGCCTAAGATCGAAATTCGACTTCCTCGAAGCGGCGAGTTCATCCTTTAAAGCCATCTTCTCTGATTTCAATGCGTTTAATTCCTCCCTAAATATCTCGAACTGCGACTTCAATGTCGCTTTCTCGTCTCGTAGATACATCAGTTCGAGTTTCAAAGCCTGAATCTCGTCCGTCGCTCTAGCGAACTTGCCGTCGTCCATCAAGCAGGAGTTGCGACTACTACACGAAATATCTGCTTTCATCTTCAGCGCTCTATTTTCAACTTCGAGCTGATCGATATCGAATGTCGCGGTTCTTTCGCTATCTTTAGATATATCCGGATTATTGAAATAATTAGAATAATTGCTTATTTCTTTCTCATGCCAGATATTCGCGTTCTCAAATTTCTTCAAGGTGGAACCACTAATTTCATCGTCATCTGAAACTTTTATCCACACTGGCACTGCATTTTCGGATCTATCTTCCACCAGTTTCAACGTAACTTCGGAATTTTTGGACTTCAAATTCGCCTGCTCTAATTTCAAAGAATTATTTTCGCTTTTCGATCTCTCTAGCTCGCTCTTTGACTCGTCTTTGATCACCGCTTTGTTCTTGTGACCAACGCGTGTATCAGATTCTACTTTGACTTCTGTTCCACCGTCCCTTCGTTCGCCAATTTCGACCTTTATACTCGTACGCGCGGTATCCGAGCAATTTTGTTTCTGTTTAATTTCGTTATGAGTAGCGAATCCCAGCTCGCAGCCCGTCACAAACGGATGCTGCATATCGATCTTCTTTAAATAATTTTTACGATCGTTATTTTCGTCGTGCAACGTGGCCGCAGTAAGTCGCAACGCTTCATACTTCATTCGCTGGATCTTCAGTTGATTATCGAGTGCTCTGCACTTGTTAGCGATTTCATTTATTCTTTCTTTCGCGTCGTCTCTCTCCTTCCTCAGCTCGACATTGTCCTTTTCCCTCGCGTCGTAGGTAGCCTGCAGAAGGGCATTTTCCGCTTTCGCTTTGTCATTTTCGACCCTTGATTTATTCAATTTCATGGAAAAATATTCATTCTCCTCACTCGCCTTATTCAATTGCTCTCGCAGAGCGACGTTCTCATCATTGAGCTCGTTAATACGCGTCGCGAACTCGTTTTTTTCTGTCAACAGCATCCGTACACGGTCTTCGGTCTCGGTATTCCGTAGAGACAGCGTATCCAAATCGCCGATGGCCTTCGAGTTCTCCGATTGCAGGCGCGCCGTATTAACAACCGCATCTTCGAGTTCCGTCCGCGCTCTCTCTAGTTCAAACTTTAAATTCTCCGCAGTAGCTTCGTGTTCGCTTATCTTCTCCCGAAGGCCGTTACGCTCGGACTTAAATTTGTTAACTTGATCCTGCAGCACGGCGCACTTGTTATTGGCATCGGACATCGACCTATCCAACAATTCTTTCTCAGACCTCAACTTCGACAACTCCTCTTCGAGTTGTTCTTTCTCGTTCTGAAGCTGTTTGACTTTATTCTTCGACGCTTTGTACTCCGCTATCACTCTGTTGAATTCTCCCGATGTTTCCTCGCTAGTATTTATCAGGACATTTAATCGATACGTCAACGACTGCTCGTTAGGTTCCAAATAAGAAATTTTATCCTCCGGCTCGGCCTTGTCGTCGATGTCTTCATCCGATGCGCATTTCAAATAACCGAATCGCTTGTCCGCCTTGTCCAGATTTATTTTAGGCTCATTTGACTCAGCTTTCAAGTACTCCGATTCATCCCTGAGGTTTTGTGCACGGTCTTCGCCATTGTCTCGTTCCTTCCCGCCGCTTTCCTTCTCCGAACTTTTCAATTTGCTCAGTCGTTCGCGTTCCTCCTGTTTCCCAAGTCCCTCAATTATACTTCTCAGTTTTACATTTTCATCGGAAGCGATCCCAAGTTTCGTCTTCAGGTCCTCTGTCTCCGCCCTAAGGACGGCTTTCAGCACGTTCTTCTGGGTAATAATATTCTCAATTTCCTCATCTTTCTCCTCGAGAACGTTACGCATCCTTTCCGTTTCCCCTAATAACATCTCTTTATCATCATGAAGGTTCTGCAATTCTTTCTTCGCTGCATCAATTTCAACCTTCATCAGTTGCATTTCCGCGACACGTCGTTCAGAATGATCGTGTTTAAGCGACAGCTCCAATATTTCTTGTTTCCTCTTTTCTACATCTCTTCGGAGAGTCTCATTTACCTCGCGTATGTCAGCGATAATCTTCTCATACTTCTCACGATCTCTCTTTAACGTTAATCCGATGCTTGCATGCTCGTCATTCAGTGCATTTATACGTTCGTTCTTTTCCAATAATTCCGATTTTAAGTACACGAGCATAGCTTCAAGCTGTTCGATTCTGTCACGTAAATTCGCGCGGTCATCGAAAATTTCGAGTTCCTTTATTTTACTGCACAATTGCTCAATCAAGTCTTCTAATATCTCCGTTATTTTCTCATTGGTATTTATAACTTCCGGCAGAGCTTTTGTTTGTTTTAAAATAGCGATTATTGCAATTGATTTTCTAACAATATCTTCGAGTTCCGTGACTTTGATCATATATTGCGAGCTGCTGATGCCACCGATTTTGCAATATTTGTTCATCGGTTTTATTTTCAATTTTTCAATCTCATTGTCGATTTCCTGTAGAAAATTATTCAATGATGAAGCTGTTTCTAAGCATTTCTCGTACTGGAGATTCTCGCATAACCGTTTGTCTATCGGCACGTTCGATCGTCTAAGCTCCACGGACAGTACTTTCAGGTTTACTTTTAGATTAACTACTTTCTTCATGTATTTCAAACAGTCAGGATCGCCGGCGGCGATCATCGCTTCGCGATCGCTCTTTAAATTGTTCCTCAAGTCGTTCATCAAACGTTCGACGTGTCTAACAACGTCTAGGATATCCGTGGCGTCCGAACTTTCGCTATAGTTCGCATTCTCACGAATAACTTTCAGCCGGCCCATCTCTCCCATCAATTGTTCGGCGAGATTGTTCAATTCGCCGATTCTCTTCTGATATTCCGCGCTATTACCACATCTCGATCGCAGCATGGCTCTTGATCTGTCTAGCTTGAGACGCAGATTCCTATTTCTGGTCTTAAACCTATACAAATTCTCGCTAACGTTCACGAGTTCCTCCGACAAACCGATAATCATCTCAACGGTCTTGCCGATCGCATTAGCGAAGATTATTTCTATCGTCCGATCACCTCTCGCGAATTCATTCAGTTCATCCCTGAGTTGTTTCAGCATGACACTCGTCTCGCTCTCGTCAACCTCTTTCAATCGCTCCTTCAGATACAAAATTTCGTCGTTCATGCGTTCTCTTTCACTTAAGAATTCATTCTCAAGTATGGCGATCTTATCACCTATTTCAGAGCTAGTGATACGCATGATATCCTCCTCGGTTTTCGTTAAAGCGCATTTTAGACTCGTTACTTCATTCTCTAAAGCGTCGTTTGCCTGTTCCAACCGACTAATCTCCGTCCTCTGATGCGTGATCAAAGGGTCGATTTGCTGGTTATCGTTCCCATTCTTGTCATCCGCACGCAAAGCCATTTTCATTCGCCAGATATTACTCTTCAGTTTCGCGCTATCGTCCCGCCAATCTTTCATCTGCAGCATTACATTATGCAGCTTGTGCAATGTCGCAACAGCTATTCTGGCGATTCTCGTCTTCTCTTCCACGGCGACGTCAATCGCGACCACTGACAGGTAATCGTTGAGATATTTGCCACTCATTGCTGTTTTTTTTCAATTTATCAGAATTATGTAATACGTGACAAAACGCATTAAGTAATAAACTTCGCTAAATATTAGCTATTAAAAATTTATGTAACAAATATTATGTATATATTTATTGTTTATATATAAAATTTATGATTTTACCTTTATATTACCAGATTTTCGTTTAAGTTATCATTAATTTTTGAAAATATTCCGTCGAGGTTAGCGTTTATAAATCACTTATAAATATAATTAATTTGTATTATTTTATTAATTACAATGAAATATCAATATTTTGTATTAAAACATGCATGTCATGGTAACAACATCAATAACTTGCAGAATTTATAATTGTCTGTAAATGTTTCATCAACTTGAAAATTTTTATATAGCGAAATGACATTAACGAAATGCTTTGATAATTTGTGTGCTTTGGAATGTAAAAATCGACTTTATATATGCGATAAGGAAACAGGAGCACAGATATCTTCATGTTCTAGAATCCGTACATGTATGTGATACATCTATCTATTGTACGTTTTGTTAGAGCTAAGAGCCCGTTTGTTGTTACACCAATTCGATTAACGAAACGGTGATTTTGCACGAGTAATGCGGCGGACGGCGAGCAAAAAGGAGGCGGAAAGTTTCGTGAAGTTCCGTTAACCCCGCACCACACCCATGTTTTCCTCCTTCCTTTGCAATTACCGCGCAGATTTAATTGATGACGGGCCCTCTCGATAAGTTCTCGAACAGAACCGAACTGTAGTCCAAGTGCTCTCGAAACTCTCGAAACTTAAGAAGCGTTCAGTATCGCTGCACCAACCCTCAATATCGGAACACCTAATAAGACTGCTCTAACGAGGACTTTCGCCGGCCATACTGCGCGCAATTTAATTATAGCGACCGCTTAATTATGTGGGTCGTACGTAATCGGTACTTCCGGTTTCCCGGTGCGCGCGAACTTTACGACACGGAGAATTCGGTGAATAATGTACGTATCCTTTAGCATCTCTATTCAAAATGGTCATAAATTATCGACATAGTAAGTATATCATGCTCATGCATGAAATATCATTGAAATTCTTGATATAAATTCGATGACACGCGAAACAATTCATTAGATATATTATCTTGCTATATCATTTTGTCTTGCTTCATTATCAAAAAGTTTATCTATATTACATACATTTTTAAAATTAAATTATAATTATAAAATTTAATTCGATTATGATGGAAGAAAATTTACATCATAATGTCCTGTTAACTTATTACATCATGAATCGGTATTATTAAATCGAGTTATATCGATCTCACTGTCGATGTCACCGAATCGTGTGTCGAACTCGCTGGGAATAATATCAAAAATATGACTGACGAGTTTCACGAGTTTCCGCGCAACCTCATATCTCCATGCATAAAAAGATTTTATCTTGGCGGAGCTTTTTTACGGAACAATGATAGCGCACTCTACTACCGCGGGTTATCTATGAGTTGACCCGAGTCATAAATAACTTGTTTTCCATCCCGATAATGTTAGAGGTACATATAGTACAAAAATGGTTATCAAGTAACCTATACATTTTTTATGCGATGTCCTCCCCGAAAAAACGTCGTAACGATTATAGAGGCATTTTTAGGAATAAATTTGTGCTGTGGAACGTACGTCATGCAGAGAGGTTAAACGTGGTCCTCATAATTATATCAAATCATGGACGATCAATATGTACCGCCGTTTTGTTCATGCGGATGTCACGCACCGCGGCCGATAAAACTGATCGAATTACCGCCGCACGAGCCATGCTGTTGCTGCGATTACAACCCCTTTAGTGACAATGCCGAGGAATCGGAGATTAACGATCTACCGTTCGCTCAACGAAAATTGACGGTAATGAAGTGCCAGATGAAGAAGTGGCGCATGGAGCGGCTGCAGCTCGAGAGCGAAAATAGGTCTCTGAAACAAGCCCTACGATCATTCGGTATCGATGTTCCATTTCATAGTCGAATCTTTTCTCCCCCGCCTTTGCTCTTCTACACTATATTTCTTATAGAATAAATATTCTTTTATAAATTTTATAAGAAATTACCATCAATATCTATATATACGAAGAGTAATTTTAGCACGGTACTTTTTCCGGTGCGACACTATGGAACGGTTCTATAAATAATAAATGGTTCTATAATAAAATTTATTTATATATTGATTCTGGATATTTCGCAAAATATCAAATAAAATTCGATTATTAAGTTAAACGATTTTCCAATACAATATTATTTTATACGTTTCGTTTTTATATTTTTTATTATTAAGTTTTCATAGCTTTCTATCGATGTGCTCACCGCAAACGACCCATGTTTTCTTCGTCATATAAAAGAGAGTACCGAATACATTTCGGGCGGTCAAATAATTTCCCTATAGGTGTGAAGCCCGACGAGGTATTGGGTACTGATCCCTTGCTCATGCATTACCGCGAGGAAAACGAAAGGCTGCAGAATGCAAATGAGGAACTGGCAGAAAAAGTTCGCAACCTCGAAGAGAGTCTCGCCGAACGAGATTGCTGCGACGATCCGTGCGAAAAAGTTAAATATGTGAGGGAGAAAATAGCAGCACTGAGAGATCGTTTCGCTGCCGAAAAAAAACAGTACATAATACCTATTGACTATGAAATTTTGCTAAGACAGTTTAATGAGTCTTTTCTCCTTTCTACTCTTTCCTTCTGCATATTGTTTTAATAAATAATTGAGCCCAAAAAGGAAATATAATTGAGCAATAAGCGGAAGGAAAAAAAAGCTCCTATAAAATTAATATTACTTAAATTAATCGTTCGGGAATTGTCATAATAGTCAGAACAGACTTCTGTTTTATACTTTGCGAAGTTATATAGCTTTGAAAGGAAATTAATCACAGTTCGTCAGTTACGATATTTCCTTGAAAACCATCTATCTTCATTAAACACGGTACGCCAATATAATTACGTGCAAACTGTTGATATCGTGACAGAATGCGAGACATGATATCGCATCTGAAGTTGAAACTGGTGGAAGCCGAGGAGGATACTTCCTGTGCGGCATTAAATCGTTTGAGGGCAAAGCTTCGTGAGCTAATGAAAGATGGTCAGAAGGTTGATCAACAGGTGTCCGTGGTTGTCGAGAGATCAATGCAGACATCGGATCCATCAAAGAGATACGAAGATCTGTTACGAACAGAGCGCTTGCAAGCTGAACTGACGCAAATTCGTCGTTCAATGAAGGAAGTTGTTACACCGGTCTCAGAAGAGATTGTCGTATCTGCAGATGCGAAAGAAGAGGACGTATCGGCACTGTTAAGTCAGCTTCGTAATTGCAAAATGCTCCTGGCTGAATTGAAAATGCATTTGGATGAGAAGACGGCTTACACGGAGGCTTTACGAAGCGAGCTTGATCAACTGAAAGCCTCCATCGTCAGACCAGCAACCATGATAGACGAGGTAGTCGAGATGAAGGAAGAACTCGAGAAATCTGATGATAAGGTACCTCTCTTTATTTTTTCATATCTGTAAATACTCGTAATTGATTGCATGTGTTAAAACGGCGTGTTAAAAATCATGAACGTTTTATACTAATATGTAAACTCTTGTTTCGTTGAGATGAGACAAATGCTAGAGGATGTTTATACTTGTCTAACTCTGTAGTAGTATTCATGACAATTGGGTATTTGTTCGCAGATTGCCGAGCTTCTCGAAAGCCTGCGGCAGTCGGAACTGTCTGTGCTGGACGTGAATAAATTGCAGAGCGAGATCGAAGATATGAGGTCCCAGTTGTATAATCTTAAGACGGAGAAAAAGAAACTTCTCGATGAGCTGAAAAAGATACGAAGTGTAGTATACGAGAAAGAGCGTCAAATAAACGAACTGCATAACGAAAGTGAGATTCTGAAGAAGCACGTTGAAAGACTGAAATCCGAATGCGACGAATTAAATATTAAGAATGCATCGTTAGAGAAAGAAATCCGAAAAACACAAAAATTGAGTAGAGTGAAAGAGGAAAATAACGAGATGAAGAGCGAGATCGATAAGTTGAACGTTGACCTGTGTCGCGAGAAAGAAAAATTTCAAGTGGCGCAAAAAGAGCTAGAGGGCATGAGAGACGATTTGCATAGTCTCGGAGCTGAGAATGAATTCTTGAAGAAGACATTGGAAAATGCAAAATTGGAGACTAACGAACTTAAAGAAGAAAATGTTGCTTTGAAAAACAATCTTGATAACATGATTAAGGAACTGGAATCTTCGAGAAAGGAAAATAATAATATTAAGGCAAAGATAGATCAATTATTATCCGAAAATAAGTATTTAAGAGATGAATTAGAAAAACAAGTGGCGGGGACGGATCAATTAAAATCCGAAGGGATTGCATGGAAAGAAGGTTTCGATAGACTGTTACAAGAAATGGATAGATTAAAAGTTGAAAGCGATGAACTAAAGAACGAAAGTGCTGCTGTTAAAAGCGAAAGAGACAATTTGACAATTGAAAGAGACAACTTGAAATCCGAGAATGGTCTTCTTAAAGATGACTTGTCTAAAACAAATGTAGCGTTAGATGACGCAAAGAAACAATTGAACAAATTTAAAGTCAAGAATGAAGTTCTTACAGAAGAATTGAAGAAGGCTAATGTAAATAATAACAAGCTATTCGCGGACTTTGATATTTTGCAGAGCGAAATGGCAAAGTTGAACTCGGAGAACAGAAAATTGTTACAAGAAATGGATAATAGGAAAGAAGAACTAACAAAATTATTATCCGAAATAGAAACTTTGAAAAAGAAGGTAGATAATATGAGTAATAAATTGATGAAGGCAAATAACGAAGTTGTAAATAAGCGGCAGGAATCGGTCGAATTAAATAATAAACTGAAAGAGGCGAAAGTTATAAATGAACAACTAAGGGCAGATATTCACCAAACACAAGTAGAGAACAAAGATATTAAGACAAAAATGAATAATTATAAAAATGAAAACATAAAACTAAATGAATTGAAGGAACAAATAAATTCATCGACGGATGAAGTAAATAAATTAAGAGAACAACTTGACAACGCCGAGGATCGGATTAAGTTTCTTAAGGCTCAGCTCGTTAGTTTACAGACTGATAAAGACAAGATGCAGAATGAGATCAACGCTTTGCAAAATGAGATCAGCAAACTGAAATTAGATCTAAGTGCAGAATCTACTGCTAAACGAGACATTCAAGAGGAATTAGTGGCATTAAAGAATGAGATGAAAAATTTGATCTCAAAGATCGATGAGATGAAGGTGCAAAATCATGCCCTAAAAGAAGAGAGAGACACCCTCAAGAAAGAGCTGTTGAATCTAGGCAAGGAATTGTTGAGCCTAAGGGCTGCGAATGCCGAGATGATGAACCAGATTAATAATTTAAAACTGGGTATATCTGACCTTCAATCGCAATTATCTAAAGCGGAAGAAGATATTGAATATTGGAAGTTGGAAAATTGCAAGCTTAAGATAAGCTCAGATAAGTTATCCATCGAGAATGAAAAGACAAAGGAAGCTTTAAACGTCTGTAAGGTAGAGATAATTAGTTACGTATTCCTCCTGTAACTTCTTGTGCCTTTGATAATAATCACATTGAAATTCATAGGTTGAACATCAAACATTAGACAAGGAGATAACGAATCTTAGAAATAAGAAGATTAAGCTCGAGGGAGAAATAGCAGAGCTTAAAAATCTATTAGAAGGGCTAAATCTGTCTTCATTCGCCGAAAAGTCTGCTAAAGAAGAGGCTGTGGAGGAATTGACCAAAGTTAAGAATGAAGTCGTTGCTTTGAAAGAGGAACTTAAAATACTAAAACCAGAATTAACTAAATTAAGAACAGAAAACGATAAGATAAGGGATAAAGAGGAAAATTTATCCCGACAAGTATCAACGTTAAAGACAGAACTTGAAAACAAAAAGAATGAGGTATTAGCTTTGAGAATAAACAATAATACATTAAAATCAAAAATAAATACGTTAACAGATGAGAATAATAAACTAAAAAACGAATCAAATATGCTGATATTTGAAGTTGATGGTTTGAAACTAGAAAACACGAGTCTAAGGGAAGAACAACAGAAATTTGAGAAAGAATTTGGCCAACTAAAAGACGAGGACGATAAGCAAAAGGATGAGATTAAAAATCTGAAATCTAACTTGACAGCCGAACAGAAATTATCAGAAAAAATTAGATTGGAATTATCTACTAGCCAATCGGAAAACGATAGATTAAGAGCGGAGCTGGAAAAATTGCAAAAGAATTTAGATACTCTTGAATTGGCGAATGACAAGTTGAACAGTGAAGTAGAGGATTTAAAGAAAACATCGATCGACGCGCAGAACAAGGTGAACGCATTGCAGTATCATGTGGCTGCATTGTTAGAAGAGAAGGAGGCACTTCTGAACGAGTTAGATAGTTTACGAGCGGAAGTGAGTAGATTAGGTAAAGTTGTGTCGGATAAAGTTGCAAAGGAAGCTATTGAGAAAAAGGCGATCGTTTCTAACGGTGAATTAATGGAAAAGCTAAAGGCAGAACTAGATAAAATGCGTGTGGAAAATGAGAGTTTAAAGCACAAACTAAATAACGACGTAAATAAACGATATGCTTCTTTGAAAGACGAGAATGCTGCTCTGAAAATCGAAAATATTAAAATAACAACAGAACTCAATTTATTCAAATCAGATTTAACAAGAGCGAAGAATGACCTAGATAAGTCTAAGAATCAGAACAACGAATTAAAAGCAGAAATCGATAAATTAAAGAAAGTACTCGGTGATGCCGAAACGAAGATTAAATTTCTGGAAGGACAGCTTGTTGACTTGCCGAATGAAAAAGTGAGGCTCGAAAAAGAGATGAAAGTTCATATAGCGATTTCAAAATTCGATGATGTACATGCGCAGCTTGATGATTTAATTAATGCTCTGGACGCAAAGAAAATAGATAAGGCTGCCTTAAAGAATGCCTTGATTCAATTACAAGATGATTTGAATAAATACAGGGCGGACAACGAACGACTAGCAATCGAATTGGCCGCTTCGGAAGCAATACAGAGAGAAAGGACGAAATATGATAAAGAGCGACAGGATTTACAAAATTTAATGATAGAAAACAAAGAATTGCGGGATGAATTAAAGATGGCGCAAAATATGATCAATAAATTAAAAGAGAATATCAAGAAATCAAAAGGCGATTTTATAGAAGATATCGACAGCTTTGAAAATGAATTGAAGAAATCGATGATCGAGATAGACAAGGCGAGAGTAGATTTAAGATACGCGGCGGAAGAGAATACTAAATTAAAAATGATCAACGACAGTCTGGAATTAGAACTAGGTCGATTGAAAACGCTGCTGAACGAAATAAAAGATTATCTTGAACAAGTCGGTGAAGAAGTTAACGGGACGAAGGATCAAATCCAAAGACTGTTGGCCGCAAATAATGCGTTGAAAATCGAAAACATGGAGTTGAAATCTAGATTGAATCATTGTCAAACAGAGAAAGAGCACTTAAACGATGAAATTAACAACTTGAGCGAAAAGATCAAATTTCTGCAATCTCTGCCTCCCATCATAGGTTTGTACCTTTTCGATATAGTCTAAAACTTTTCTTCGACTAAAGTCTAAAAA
>Ga0157364_1000735_pt1 | contig 24483 bp, 14 predicted proteins | sample AttsexASBM2_FD_111476 | JGI IMG/M metagenome (GOLD analysis project Ga0157364, IMG submission 111476) | Fungus gardens microbial communities from leaf cutter ant in Ribeirão Preto, State of São Paulo, Brazil - Atta sexdens ASBM2 | ecosystem: Host-associated > Fungi > Mycelium > Unclassified ...
AACATTACACTCACATGATCTCTGAAAATAATTAGCGTAAAAATGTATACTTCAATTATGCCCAATTTCTTTTCTTCCAGATAAGTTGCGAATAACTTTATCCAGGAGATATTTCCATTATAAGCTGGGAGATATCTCTTGGATAAAGTATCTGGATATTTAGAGGTGAAGAAATTGGGCATTAGAGACACAACGGACTATATCTGACAATGAGTCTCCAGGAAGGTCCTCTCAGATCTTTCATTATATTTCAATTAAAGAAAGCATTGCAATACGATCGAAATAACTGCTTTCGTGAGCAATCTAGCGAGCGCGTTGCTCCCGCACGTATATATTATTAAAATTGCCATAATCGGTCGCCTCTACGACAAAGAGTACCGCGGTCGCACGGCGCTGCGGCCATCGATAAATTTTATTGCGCGCCTCTCATTTTTCCACACTGACTAATGACAAATTAATTAACAACCGTACATGCCCGCGAAAGACCGGTTCCGTTGAACACGTCGTCACCTTGCTGCTCTTCGGCTCTGATAAATCCTTGTTTTCACGGATTAACGATGCGCCGCGCGGCGAGCCGGCGGTAGCGCAATTGTAACGCGACGATAAACACGATCGTTCGCGAGAATTACGGCGACAATGACAGCGATGACGGTGGCGATCGGCCATTGGTGCCATCAGGGTTTTTCCTATTTGCGTTTTTGAGCGTCGACGAGCGTGTATTTCATTAGCCAGCGCCGAAGGACGCCGTTCTCGCGTTTCACGCTTGGGACTATTATCGGCGCGCCGTCATCGCCGATATGTTTCAGCTGTCATCGTGCGAGTCCACGTCTTTGGTATTTACACATATCGCGACACCATCCGCGGTCCTTGAAGAATCGGGGGAAGGAGAATCGTTTCTCTTTGTGTGCGAGATGATCATAAGCATGGCGTCTACCGCTCATTCGCTAATAAATGGGTTACGTGAACGATCGATGCGAATAGTTTTATTAATTGCGAGGACCGATAGTAAGTTTAATCTGTGAAATAATTAGGATATAGGAATATATTAAAGCGTAATTAACGGTGTGTCAGCGAGAAATAATAATGCTGTGCGCACGGAAATGTTAAATCGTCGTGATCTCGCCGCAACAGCGCGATCGATCGACGAGGTTTGACATTTGACGTATGGAACAATGTTCTGCTTCGCGTCGCATTAAAGATGCGTTCCATCGCGGGTTGAAATACGCCCGTTTGAAATCGAGGTTGATCTCATAGCTGGTTTTTGTATTTAAGATCGTTTTAAGATGTTATGAACCAATCAGAGAACTATATATTATATATTAGCGTCTTGATGTTACTTAGATATTACTTAAGACGGCATTAAAATAAAGAATGGACTATAAATATCGCCTCGGAAGTCGAATTAATTTTTTTCGGCATCCAATACGATTTACAAGAGCGTTCGAATATTTTCCATACTCTCTAATATCTCACTATGGATTGTCTGCAGCATCCACTATATTATTCTGTGAAAGTGTTCGTGCGGCGACCTATTGGAACATCTGAAAGCACATAAATTTATTTCGCGATAACACAAATTTCTGGCAAAGATTCCCCAAGATTCGTCGTTTCTCTCATTGATACCTCTCGCTTTATGAAAGCCACCGTCACTCACTATTAATAATTCGATTGTCCGGCAATATTTTTTTCTCCACTTGACAGAGACGCACGGTAATCGCAATCGGCTTGCCTTTCGTCTTCGCAATAATAATGATTGAAAGTTGAAACACATTCGCGCGTTAAAGGCATCATATATACGCACCGTTTCTCATCTCGTTTCTTTTCTCTTTTTTTTACTGTTTCTCCTTTTCGTCGGGCGAACATCTCGATCGCTGCCAAGCTGTGGCAGCCAATGAGTGACGAGCGACCTGCTGCTTTAATGAACCGGTTGTGAGCGGTACGTCACACGGATATCACAGTACTAGCTGTAGACAGTTGAAATTGTTGCACTGCCTCTCTTTTCTCTAAGTTGTGATAAATTAATCATAACTGCTGTGAGGCCTGAATCCAGTTTTCGTGTAGTAGCATTGATTATTGGCTTGCCGAACTTGCAATATTATTAAATAACGCATATTATTAAATAAACGCGAGCACTGAAACCCTGATTGCCATACGCGAACTTATACTAAGTGCAACATACATTATAATATCATAGATATATATATATATATATATATATAAATCTTTAAACCCTTGAGTAGGAATCTTCTCTACACAGATTACTTTAAAAGCTTCGGAATTTGGTTGCTGAAAGCAATAATATTTTTGTCGAATATAGTCCTCTTTACTCATTTGTGTTGAACTTATTTTTAATTTAGTTTTTTTTTAATTTTTAAGATTTGACCATTACTGACATAGATAGAATTCTATTTCAACATAAGGGATTAATTAAGCCTTAAAGTAATAGGCGTAAATGGAATAATAGAAAATTGCATTCGTACCAAAGAGATTATTATGATATTTATCGAGATGAAAATAAATGATCGCGCTATCGCCACATCTGACATTGTGTCAAAATTTTCCACAAGAGTGTAACATCACGATTGTTAATTGTTCCTCAGTAAATATGAGAAAAATGGGAAATATAAGTATTCGTGATGTATCAGAAAATCATATTCTACAAAGAAAAGTATAGTACGGTAATAAAAATAACAACTATAGAAGTTTAAGTAGAAGTAGTATACATAGTTATATAAATTAATGTATATAATTAAAAATAAACTATTTATTAAGTACAATAATTATAAGATGATTTATTCTATATATAAAACTTGTGTAGCTGTCACTTTTATTTTGCTACTACTATGTCTTTTCCTCCGAGTATAAATATTCAAGCAAAAATAAACTTTAACCTCGCACGACATCTGAAATCTTCTCGTGCATTATGTCAAATGTCACTGGAAACGTGATTGTGTCGAGTATTCAAATGAAACAAATCTAACTAATGTATTCACTATAAGTGATAAGTCATCGAACATATTTATTTTTAACATTTAACATGCAAAGAGACGATACCATTTAAGAATGTTGAAGAATACATAGAATAATAAAAAATATAAGGATAAAGTCGATTATAGGCGGATCTACAAAAAGTACTCTAAGTTTCTCCAAAATAATGATAAGATAATTGATAAATTTCTCTTATAAAATTATTTCTTATAAAATTACAAGATTTTTCCTCTTTTATTAAATAATATAATTATAGTATAATTATAGTATAACAAATATGTGAGAAATTGACATTTTTTTTACTGAGAAAGAAATTGTACGGTGTTATTTTTAGCCCTCTTTTTATGAATTCTCATCCATTCTTCTCAGAAAGCAAGACGAAGGAGGAACCTAAGCTAGATCCGCCTACAATTCCGACACTGCACTGCAATGACAACTTTAGAATTGTATCGATATACATACCTAATGTAATGTTTTTCAAATGTTCCCGTTTATTCCTCTTCCTCTCGATACACTTCCGTATCAAATCCCCAATTTTCTAATTTTTCGCACCGTCGCTTCTATAGACACATGTCAGTCCGCTGTGACAGCACGCGTCATCGCCACCCGCCTTTACTCAACACAGAAAGCACACATCGACGCACGTTCTTCACGCACTGTATGTTGTCAAACAGTACGCGATCGTCCTCGTTGTGATAACGTCGGGATTACACCAAACCGATATTTATATGATCCACATTCGTGTCGAAAATATCTTCCGGCAGGGGAAAAACGCGATCCATCGGATCGGAAAGAATCACAACAGGATATCGCCCTTTGCGCGGATCACAGCTGACAATGAGTGTTCCTTCAATATTTCAGGAGAAAACACTACGCGCGTGTTGCTCCTTTCGGAGCATGCTGATGATGCTGAAGAATCACACCAATCGCTCGGAATTACGTCGCACGACTTTTTGACGGTTTTTCCGTTCAACAAAAAGAGATGGACGAAGATATGAACGGACAAACAGACGGACAAATGGACGGGAGGAAGCGCGGATTGATAAATCGAATTGCGAGAACGAAGAAGAAGAGAGCGATGTCGTAGCTGGCTGGCTGGCTGGACCGCCGGCCGGCTCGGGGCGTGCGCTCGTATAGCACGTGGCCGCGAGACTGAATATCCCTACCTTAGGCACCTTCTTCAATCCGTTTGTCCGCTTTGTCCTTATCTCACCTAGCCAGCCGAGAAAGACTACCGCAGCCTTCTCGCGCGTATATGCTCCACCATCTTTCTCGCTCCTCATCAGCCGATCTCACTCGCGCCTCCGTCCTTCCCACTGTCACGCTCTCGCTCTTTCTATCTGTCTATCTCTTCTGATCTTCCCCCATCTCGTTCTCCTTCTCCCTCTCGATCCGCCTTGCCGCAGCATCCGTCTCCGCACCGCACCGCGCTGCGCCGCGTTGGAGGTAACACAGTCCAGCTGCTTCCCTCTCGCTCGTTCGCGCGCTCGTTCCTCTCCGTCATTCCAGCTGTTCGTTTCGTACTTTGTCCCTCACCGTCTATCCGCCTTGCATTCATCTCTCTTCCTCACCATCCAGTTACAACCTGCTTCTCTCGCGAGCAGCCGCGATTCTCCCGCGACCGAAGAGACGACACACGTATGCGCGCTCCCTCTCTCCTGCTCCCATACAACAGCCCTCCTTCTCATCCAGCGGTATTTTATGCAGATCCGCAGCATGGAATTTCATTCCGTTCTACAATGCCGCGATTCTCTCGAAAAAATCACGAGATCATCCATGGATTTGAATTTGCATTTGCGAAAAACATTGATTTCTTTTCCTCGTCTATTATGAGAAAAAAAGAAGTATCAATTAAATAATGATAAATAGAAGATTAGAATTCTCCCTATTACGTTACATCGCTCTGATAGCATAATCTTAAAATAGTCGAATAATTGATACAGTCATCGAAAATGAAGTAAATTGAGAAGAATTTGTGATGTTATATTTACATCTTAATGTTTTAATATTATCAAATTGATATATTCTCCGAGGAGAGTGCACCTGTGAGTTGGAAGACAATTTTCAGTAATAATTTTAGATATCTGTTAAAATTCTATTAATCTCTTATAATAATGATATAATAAGTAGATATGAGGAAAAAGATTATAATCATGATTCACGGTATATAATCTTGTATATAATCTTTCAAACATATAATGCATAATATATATAATCTTTCTCCGAAATAATAGTAATAAATTTTTAAATAACACAAGCAAAGTTTTGCTTTAATATAAAAACGCTCCCAAAATAACATTAAAAAAATGTAATTAAATTTTTATTTCAGCACATACTCATCCATATTCTTTGTCCATTAGTCTTAAATTTTCTTAAATTGAATCACAATGATTCTAAGATTATATTTATCATGATACAAAATTAACTTTACTGGATCAAATTCATCTCATCTTTTTTTAATATTCGAAAAATTTCATCAATGATCTTAATCTTATCACTGATTGAAACAATTAAGAATATTACTCAACTCAAAAAAATTTTTTTTATGTTTTGTATATTGTAGTAAAATAATCTAACATAGTCTTTCGGGAGTCAAATCACCGATGAATTAGATTCAAGAATTGCATTGACGCAGTAAAACGCATCAATGCAATTTCCATATATGGCGTGATGCAATGTTTAATAGTGATTTGTATAACTATAACAGTCAATCACCTCGTAAATGTAATCGAAAACAGCACTACCACATCGTAGTATCGAAGTGCTTTATTGTCTATGTATTTTTTTTCGCACTGTACGAACTGGCTATAATTCAGGTACGACTCTGGATAAACATGGTGGTCAAATCACGATCTCACGATACAGTACAACTTGAATCTGTAAATGTTCGCGCTGTATGATCGAGAATTATGAGACTTATTGTTCTAATAAATTCAATATTCTATTAATTCTAAATTTTGAAAATCAAACAAATGAAGCTTCTTAAAAATATATATGAGTGTAATTATCTGTTGTAGTTCGAAGCAATCTGCCGAATCTGTTACGAACATCTGTTCAATCTGTAGTATCAAATTTATCTATTGTTTTAGTATAAAATAATGATATATAATAGAGAAGCAGTGGCGACTTAAATTAGATTAAATTTGGCACTATAGATTTAATAGTGAATAATTATATTTTTTTCCGATGCAACATATTGATATATTTTGTGAATTATTGCATGAAATAATAAAGTATTTAATCTTCATTAATTAATATAATTATTTATTAACCTGAATACTGGAAGGAAATGAGTATTTGATAATAAATTCACCTGCATTATTTTAAAAACATAAAATCATAACGTAAATATTCGGACCGATAAAATGTTCATTAGGTATTCCGCTAAAAATATATTGTATATAACATTTAATTAATAGGATTTTGCACATATCACATATTTATATTTATATTATTATATTATTATTAAAGAATTTAAAATCTGGAATTTAAAATCCTTCATTACGAGTTGAAATAATAATGAGTACAAGATACGCTCTTGCTCCGGTGATTTTAATGCCTGATTGTGTCAGTGATTTCAATGTGCACATATAAGACGAATCGTTCATTTATGGAAATATCTTTTGCTGTCTTCTAGGAATGAATATGATTTTTTTCAAATTATAGAAATTGGACTGGCGCACTTATATGCAATAAATATTAAATATATTTAGTATTTTTCTGATTGGTCAATTCTCCAAATATTTGATTAAATAATTGAAAGGATGTTGATTTTATAATAATAATTAATTACTATTTGAAAAAATTATTATAACTTTTCATAATAATAGCTTGTTATTCATTTTCTGTTTGTTATTTAAGTTTTGCCTCACTATTCTATTCAAAGCTTGTTCGATTTCGTATCGATCGTGAAATTCGTACAATAATGATCGCCTGAATCGATATGACTCATCGATCTGCAAAAGAAACCAACAGAAAAGTTATTCGCGAGATACACAAATATCCGTTCCATTGTCGTGTCAGTCACACCGCAATTCCCGATCTTCGCGACGCAATCGATTTCCTTGTTCATTTCGCCTTAAGACGAAACAAATCACATGCCATTTTCTATCGCCGTCGTCGCATGGAATAATGTTGGAGAGGACCCCGTTACGAAGTAGGAGGTACCCGATCAGCGACCAATAGTAAGAGCCGCCACCCACGAAGTAATAAAAATTAATTTATCACACAGATCGCCGTCTACGCCATTGCTCCGTTCACGTATACGAGACTCCGCAGCATCCCGCAGATAGCGCCACTTGTCAGGTTACCCTTTCATACTCTGCATCCTTTTCTCACAGACTTTAAATTAAACATTTGACATTATTGCGCACAAATTTGCATTAGAAAAGTATTTGATCTCGAACAAAAATTAATTTAATTTATTATATAAAAATATTATTTATAATGATAATAATTATTAATATTTTTAAACGCTATACTTTTAATTATTAATTTTAATTAAAAAATTAAAGAATACATATTATAATCGCGTTATGTGTTTTATTTACGTACTTTATAAATATTGTATATTATTTCAAAAATTTAAGATTAAGAATTAAATAAAATTTAAAAATGTATAGCCATTATTCTAACCTTTTGCAATTTTATATCAAGTTGAATTTAATTCAATGACTTGCAATAGTTTTGTGTATAGTTTTCTAAACATTCGAATTAGTGTATGATAATAAGCAAAGTATATTTGTAGAATTTTCATAAATCGTTCTAAATAGTAATGAAAAATTCTTTATTTTATATTAAATCTATCAATTATATTAAATAGAGAATAAAACATTTCATGTTCGCTTGATTTTTAAAAGCAATTTGAGTTGAATAGGATTAATTAAAGCAGAGTGAAAATTATAGTCCTAGATGGCAGCAGGTTCCAGTAAAGACTTTGAATGCATAACGTTTATTCATTTCTTGTTGAGATTGCTTTTGTGTCTTAAATATTTTAAGACTTTCACTTATTACACAATATATAAATATTACGAAATATAAACAACACATTTGTTAAATATTTTCAAATTGTGCATACATATATAGAATGTCACGTAAGTTTTTACCAACCGCTTTTGTGTAGATAGAGCGCATTAAAACTTGAATTAAAAAGTCCTTTATCATTTTGAAATTTTCACAATAGTTAACAAGATATTAATTATTAAAAATTGCCGAATATCAGTCTTCAATAATTATTTACTGAAATACTATCAACTTTACAGAAAAACTGCAAGAGACAAAAATCATTTTTTTTCCTCATAGAATTCTAAACATTTTTTCTAAGAATTTTTTTTCTTAATCTTTTAGTATTGCATTTTCTTATTTTTTCCAACATGAGAAAATATGGTATTAAAAAATTCTGAAAAAATTCTGAAAAAATTTTTAGAACTTTATGAGAAAAAAATAAAAACAATTTTGTCTCTTGCTGTTTTTCTGTAAATATAATATTATAAATATTATAAAAGTGAATTTGCTAGAATACTAATAATTTTATTGACAATCAACATCTAGTAAATTGTTCACTTTTGTAATTTTTACCTTGTTTGAAAATACAGAATCGATCCCCTGAATATATTCAGATATTTTTGTTGATATTTTTGTTCAATATTGTCTTCTAACAAACAACTTGATGCAACACAGTGATCTGTAATATACACCAGAGTGCACATTAAATTCGTCCAATCAAATTCGCTATACATACATACATGGCTATGTTCAGATTCCCACTCGAGTGTCACCCAGGGTCGATCCTTAAGAGATCAATTCTGTATCTTGAAACGAGGTGAAAATTACAAAAGTGAACAAATATTTATTAGATTAACCAATGAAATTATCAATATTCTAATAAATTCGTTCACGTTTTATAATTTTCATTTCGTTTCAAGATACAGTAATCGATCCCCGGTATCGATCACCTCATTCTTGTTATACATGTACATAACGTATAACACATAAAACATAAGAAATTCAACCAATCAGAGTTCTTTATGTCATAGAAAGGAAGGAAACGGAGGACTTTGGTTTATTTTCTATGCATTACGTGTTATGCATTATGCAAGAGTCTGTGTTCCCCGCTGTAAATAAGGATGACATAACACTGCGGAGAACACGGGTAGGAATCCGAACACATGTGCCTTCCAACAAACAATACAAATGACACAGTGGCTGTGGTCAAAGTTTTGCAACAAATGCTTTGAAGCATTTGATGAATCAATTAGAAGAAAGAATATTATAAATTGACTAATTAAAAAACGCTTCAAAGCGTTTGCAACATCGCGTTGATTGCACCCGGTGTGACACAATGGATCATTACATCCTTGTTGTTTGCCAATGTTAAACAAAGATAACATAATAACTGTGTCGCGCTATATCGTTTCTTGGAAGGCACACTATATGAACTGATTTTTAAACTGCCTTCGGAAACATCACGCGGGTCTTACCATGTATCTTCTTATCTTTATTTAACATTGGATGAACAACGCAAGGATAAAACGATACATGGAAGCATTCGGGTGATATTTCCGAACGCAGCCTTAGTAATGTTAAGTACATTTCGAGCACGCGCAATCGCGAGTTGTGAGTTCTCTCGTATGTAACGTACATTTGTACGAACATACTTCAACTTTGGTAAGCTTGGATGAACCTATCAGGACCGATCACCTCCTCACGATGCTACATCGTCAAGCAGACTGGCGGATTGTTTTTACGCGACGGCGGTCCTGAAATTTGGGCGTGAGGTATGTTGCATTTGTGACGATCGACGATAACGTGGTAGACAGAGAGGACCCCGTCTTCAGGATGTGCGATAATTTCTGGGAGCCACTAGCCGAGATCTACATCGCGGATCGCGAGGCCTCCCATCCTGATGATTATATTTACTGTCTTTGTAGCAGAGTATTTATCCGGTAAGCCCATTAGGTTGAGTGCACCATTGTATCTCTCTTTTATCCAAAACATCTCGGAAATGAAATGTCTCATGCCGCATTTGTTAGGCATGCGAAACGTTATAAAGAATTTAACGTGTTTATTGATCAGCGTTGGTGTGAAGCATGATTTAACCTTGACACCTATCATCGCGAGTGGCACGCAATGAATTTCGTGATTAAATTTATCGTGCCACTCGAAAAACAATTCTTAATTAAAAAATGGTAGCGTTAATCTTTTTAATGGAAAGAAAAAGATAGGAGTTTGAGGCCCGATTGCATCAACGTTACTTCGACTTTAAGTTTAAAACTCCTCTCTTTCTCTCTCTCTCTCTCTCTCTCTCTCTCTCTCTCGGCTTTAAGTTGCAATGTTACTTTAACTTTAAGCAAGGTTTAAAACTCTGTCTCTTTTTTCTTTAAAATGAGAGAGTTTTAAGCTTCGCTTAAAGTTAAAATAACGTTGATGCAATCGGGCCTGAAAGAAATAGTTTAGAAGCAGACTTACTCTTACTAATTTATCATTTGTATTAATTTGTAATTTTTGTGAATAAAAAGATAACATATTATTTTTTGACAATGAAGAAATTCATTGATATAGAATTACATATAAAAAAGAAAGAGAAAGCTAATAAAAACTTAAGTAAAATAAAGTTTTTGTAATTCTTTTGTAATTCTATATCTAGAGTTAATTCTATTAATGTCATTTAGAGCTATCATGAATTTTATGTTCCTATCGTTGTTATTCTTTGTAGGAATCCTGAAGTTTATACTGTCTTAGCTTCAGAAGATGCCAGTGAAGGAGAAGATGCAGATGGGGATTATGTGGGAGAGATGCTAGATCTTTGTAAAGGATCTGGAGTAGAAACACAATCTCTTGAAAAGCATGATGTATGACATTCATTTATTTGTGATGATTTATTGATGAAGTATAGCTAATTGAAGTATAGTTAGTTTTTATTATTTTTACAGCATTAACTTGTTCGTTTGTTCTTTTTGATATAGGAAGAGCCAGTAAGCTGTTATTGCAGTGCTTCTCATACAGATAACAATTATTCTACGGACGAACATGACTCTGTACGCGATTCGGCTCATTGGCCCACTGCACATTCCTTGACCCAGAAATTAGGTCTGCACCAGTCTGATTCTGGTGCAGACTTATCTGAATATCATGATCAGCATGAGGCAAAAAGTATACAAAATCTTGTAGCATCTTATGGAAAAACTTTCCAAACTATAGAAACTGAAGTTGAAAATAATGATGAAAATGTGGATATGTTGACTGAGTGTGAACATGTATCAGGTAATTGCGTTGTTAAAAATCTTAGATATCGTTTATAATTGTAATTTATTTAAAATTAAAATAAATATGTAATATTAATACTGTTGATAATGTTGATTTAACATTTTCTTGTGTCAGGTGATAAGGAATCAATGGTACAAAATTTATCAGATAGTACCACTATATTAAATGCAAAAGGACACAACAAAGATCTCATTACACAATATGATTGTAACTCTTACGCTTATCCCTATTCTGCAGATTATGGCAGTAATAAGAATGCAATGGATGTAGCATGGGACAAGTTTTGGGCTAAACATGGAGAGCAATTAATTTGGGCATCTTGGATCGAAAAATATGCTGATTATATCAATCCTGAGTATTTTCAAAATAATGCACGCACAACAGAAGACGAAAAGTTGCAGGATGCAGAGATTAATGAAGTAGCCATAGAAAGATATTATGAGCAAAATACATGTTTCCCATCACAAGCGCATAAAAATTGCGAACTTGTACGTTCTAACTTTGCAGGAATTTTCAATAAGAGTTATTCGAGCGACAGCGAATTAAAACCAGCAGCCATATCTTCTTCGAATACTAGCTTTTCATTTGAACAAGTAAGTAGGCAAGAAATTCATGACAAAGATGCGGATGAAAATAGGAAAAAAATCCTCAATTTCGAGATATCACCGGAAGATGGCGATGGTTGGAATCCGTTAAGCCCACTTAGTATAGAAGAAAATTATAACCATCATTCTAATGCAGAAGATGAAAGGTTACTAATGAGATGTGACTCCGTTAATGGCTCAATAACGAAAACGAACGCAACTTCCGATTCCATGACTAACGTTACTAAAATGACGTTAACTAGTTCCAGTTGTGATTCCAATTCCGTTCATTCGTCTAGTCTCGTTACTTCCGTTACAAGTTCCATAGAAAGCAGCATGACTAGTAGTTCCGATCAAGAAAACGAATTTTCAGTAGAAGACAACGATAAACATTGGCAGCATTTATGGAAGGAGAATTTTGAGACGCAATATCAAAAACAGTACGAATTGTTCATAGCTAATTATAAAAAAGAGCACAACATAGACTATAATCAATTAGATTTTAACACATTGAATGAGCCATGTGGTAATTCATTGAATGAACAATGTGATAATTCGTTCTTACTTCGACAAGACGAGGTGGCGCTGCAATATCAACAGGACAGACATAGCGAAGATCCTTTAGAGATTCACACCCACGTGAATAAAAAAAACGAGAACATCGATACTGTACAAACTTACTTACTTACACCAAATAAAGTAAGTGTCGGAAATAAAAACTCGCGAAAGAGCAGCGTATCAGCGAATTCAAAATCCAAGAGCACAGAGAAACATAGAACACAAAGACTGATTATGGATTCAGTGGGTGTGCTTATGAAGAATTTAACAATAAGGGTAGAAGAGAATAAGTCGACTGATGTTGTTGAGGAAGAAGAAATGCATGAAAAATCACAACAGATTTATCCTCAAGATTCGATAATTACTGAAAGCAAAATGGAAATAATTGATTCCAATAGTGATTTTAACAATAGTCATCAACAAAAGTCTTCTGATGGAGGAGATGAATTCTACGAAGAAGTTCAAGAAATTTATAGACAAAGGTAAATAGTGTAATAGTAATAATGATATAGTAATACATTGATATATATTATAGTATAACAACAATACATGCTTGTGTGGCGTCACATTAGATTAGATGTGACTAGTTATTTTCTGTTATATAGCAATCAAAATTAAATAAGTATAAGTATAGTAGAATATATAAAATTTATTTTTCTTCTTTATTTAGTTACAAAGCTGATTGTAATGATAATGAAGATGGTTTAGAAACTGTGAAAAAAGCCTTTTCATTAATGGGTTATGCCAATTTAATCGAGAATGAAAGCCAAAGAAAATTGCAAGGCGAAGTTGTTTATCGGAAACGTAATATTAGACGGCAAAGTTTCCAATTAATGGCGGAATTAAAACGGTTAAAAACTAAATATAAATGTACTCTTGATGATGCAGAAACACTCGTCAGATATACAAATAAGGTAAAATTTTTTCCTTAATATATTTGGTAGATTTATATACTTTACATATTATTATGTAAAATAAGTTTTTAATTTTTTGTTATATATTTTTCAATATTATTTAAAATTATACTACTGCATGTATATTGAAGCAAAAAGAGAGATGACATGCCCTATAATATTATAAATATTCAATTCGATTTTATATTCAAATATCTATGTTCTACATGATTAGATGTACTGAAAGGAAGAGGAAAGAGAGAAAATATATATAAAATAAAAAAACAAAACATATATTGCTATCTAAAAAAGTTCCTAGAAATATTCTTTCTTATTGAATACTATAAAGAATTCTAAATAGAAATTTTAAAAAGGATGGGAAAAATATTAATGTATTCTTTGTAACTGCACTGTTACAGTTTCTGTATTTAAAATAAAACATATATAATCAATATTAATCAATATTAATCATTCGAGAAAAAAGTAAAATGATTAACAATATATATATATAAAAAGTTTGTTTGCATATAAAAGTATGAAGGAAGAGCTACCAAAAAATTATAGTTTAATATTTCATATCAATGTGTCAGGATAAAATATAAAATATCGTAAACTATTGATTTTTTTTATATATTACTATATCTACTTTATTTATATTTATATCTACTTTAATAGTACTTTTATATGCAAAATAATTAGAACAGTCATATTATGTATTTCATTAAAAAAAAATAAAGGTCACGTTGAAATCTTGGAGACGTGTCCACCAAAAAAGGATCTGTGATCAAAGATGTCTCCCTCGAAAGAAAATGAGTTCAACTTGAAACATTTTTTGGAATAATGATAGGAGAGATAATTGTGTCCGCTCCAAATAGGATACGCTATATAATACATGTAACATCTATTATGTTACAAAATCTTTTACATTTTTCAAATTTTTCCTCTTCGAAGCCTATTTCATTTTCTTTGGATACCATAAATATATAATATAATGGCTCTGCGTTTGGCGGACTCAACAATTGAATGAGCGCTTGCTGTTATTGTATTCTTTTATCATCCAATTAGCATTGTAGATCTAAAAGAATACATCAATAGCAGCGAGTGCTCACTCAATTATTGAATCCGCTAAACGCAGCCACTGTATCCTTTATCCTTATTTAATATTCGATGAATAAGAATAGTGATATATCACGCGTTTTAGACGGAACGTAACCTTTAAATGCAGAAAGTGCAACACAGTGCAGTTATAACAAGAAATAGAGGCTTATTTTTAATTGAACTGCTTGAACTTTGTGCGCTGTTTAGCAAAAGAGTGAGATGAAAAAGTTTTAGTGCAGTTGAGTGCAACGATAAACAACACGTTTATTGTAAATTGTTGTGTTTCAAGTTTCAACATGAAACGTGTACATGTGTTGACGACATGTGAATGTGAACCAGTAGAGAAACGAAAAAAGAAAAGAGAAAAAAACGTAGGCCATGACATCACTCTCGTCTCGTCTTTTGATCGTCAAATTTTTTATACCGTTTTTTTTAAATTATAGACAAACAAGTATTTGTCTTGTGATCCAGCATCAATACCAGCGGAAATCGATGTGCAATCTAATGATAAAGGTTCCTACACAAAGGTACAATCTGCTCTTACGTCGAGTTCGGATGATGAAGATAGCATAAAGATGATGCAAAGGAAAAAAAGAAGGAAGCAGTTCAAAAGGTTAAATAAAATCATTCCGAGAGAGATAGCCAATGATTATAGGTTAAGGAAATATTACTTCAAACGATTTGGTCTCTTCAGCAGATATGAAGATGGAATTAAGTTAGATCGAGGTATGTATATGTATCTCTGTGTATGTTTTTTAAAATGATAGATTTATTTATATACATATAATATAATGCAACATATATATATATATATACACACACACACACATACAATGATAATCTATTTTTTTTAGAGAGTTGGTTTTCTGTAACACCAGAGGAAATAGCAAAGGATATAGCAGAAAGATGTAGATGCGATACTATTATTGATGCATTTTGTGGTGCAGGCAGCAATGCCATTCAGTTTGCATTTACATGTGAAAGAGGTATATTTATCTATATAAAACTTTATGTTAAACAAAAATATATTTACTGATTGTATTTTACAGTAATTGCCATAGACATCGATCCTAATAAAATTAAGATCGCTCGGCATAATGCAGGAATTTATGGTGTAGACGATAGGATAGAATTTATTATTGGAGATTTCCTGCAATTAGCACCACAGTTGGTTGCAGATGTCGTGTTTTTGAGTCCGCCATGGGGCGGTCCTGATTATATAAAGAGAAAAGTATTTGATCTCGAAAGTATTATGCCTCCCATTGGTGGAAGAAGTATATTCGAAGCAGCAAGAAGAATCACTCAACATGTGGCCTATTATCTTCCTAGAAATTCAGACCCTCTGCAGGTAAACAATATGTTTGTAATAATATAATAATTAAATAATTGAAATTATGTAATTGAAATTACGATTTATTATGTAATGATATTTGTGTGTCTAAAAACAGATGTGTATAATTACAGATTATAATGTTAACTGAAAAATATGACAAAGTGGAAATTCAACAAAACATGTTCAATGGGAAGTTTACTGCTTGTACAGCTTACTATGGTGAATTGGCCAAGACGTAATTTAAGTGATGAAATAAGAAATATTTTAGTTCACATTTTTTCAGTTATTTCGACTTGCTTATCAGAACCAAAATCGATACATTTCTTTTCAGTTAAGAAAGTATTTTAACTCTGTGAGAACTGAAAATGTACTATATACTTGGAAGGATAATGTAATTTATATTTTACAACTTCCAAATTCTATTAACTTACATTTTTTATGTACGTTCTTCCATATATACATATATAATTTTAATTTTAATAAATATATCTCTAAGAAAGTACGATATATTTAAAATTTTTTATTACTTAAGAAACTTTCACAAAATTTTTAAATGAAACAATGTGAAAATTACTTAATTTTTAATTGTAATGGAGAAATGTATTTACAATGTTCATGTGAAATGAAACAAAAAAAATCTGAATATGGAAAAATAAAGTTTTTGAAATAGCAGGAAAATAATGGATCTGAAATAATTTTAATATACCATACATTATCAGATTGTACAATAAGCTGTAATTGTACAATAAGTTGTAATTTGATTAGTAAGAATAATTAAAAATGGAGGTCATAAAAAATAGTAAAAACAAATTTTCGTAAAATTCTGTAACACAATTATTTATTTTTAATTTCATTTTTAAAAAATTATAGTTATTAAAAACATTCTCAAATTTAAATCAGAATTAATTCTATAATATACGTTTCCACACGTGGAAAAAATATCACATAAATTTCCATCAAGACATTAATCTTATTGCTTTTTTTGAAAAAAAGTTTTATAACATTGACTAGCTTTTTTTACTTGTTATCATAATGTATAATATTGTGTCACTTGCTTAATTGGAGGACATTTCATTCAGCATTAATTACTATTTTACATATTGTAAATTTCATGAATCAATATCGATATTTGTTACATTTGTTTCTTCAATATCATTAGTTGCTATGTTCGTCTCTTCAATATCAATGGTTCTAATATCTCTTTCTTCAGGTTCTGCAGGTATCGTTATACCACCAGTGTCTATACTTTCTTCTTCTTCTCTAGGAATTTTTAAGAAGCAATGCATTGTTTCATCATCTTCTTGCTCAATAGAATCATTTTTGTTTAAACTTTCTCTTGTTGATAATGAACCTTGAAGATGTTTCGATGGTATTTGTATCGTGATGGTTTGAGAAGTACCATCAGCAGACGTTGAGGAAGACATCAAATTAGCTTCTAATGTATCTCCATCTTTCGAAAAGGCACCTAAACAGCTATAAACTAATTGCGCTGCCGCAATATTACCGGGAAAAACTTCAACATTCTCGTTATCTATATGTAAAAAAAACAGTAAAGAAGTTTAAATAAAGATATCTATTAAATAAATATCTATTAAAGAATTGTGAGCAGTTTAACAAACTTTAATGTTACCTTTTTTCTGCACATTAGATTTTATTAAACCTTTTTCATGGTCACTTAAGTGCTGGATGTAACTTTCATTTTTAACCGTTTTAAAAGGACACAGATCGCATGTAAATAAGCCAGACAGCAAAGGATGCCTCGATTTTAAATGATTTTTATAACTACTGCTCTGTATCGCGCTATATGAGCAATGTGGACATTTATATGGTCGAAATCCTGTGGTGTAAGAAATTAAGTTACTCCATAATAATTAATTTTGGATGTAATATAACTCACCTGTGTGTTGCATAATATGCCGTCGTAAGGTATTGTGATCTCCAGTTTTGTAATCGCAAATCTCGCAGCTGAAAGGTTTATCTCCTGTATGTTGACGTAAATGCATTTGTAACATTGCCTTTCTGGCACTAGCATGACCACAAACGTTACAAACGTATGGACGTAACTTGGAATGAACAGCTTGAATGTGATTCTTTAAACATTTTGAATTCGCATATGTTTTACCGCACATGTCGCATGTCTTAGAAGTATACCATCGAGTTACTTCTAATGTTTTGCGATCTAAATGCATTATGCGATGATTACGTAACTGGCTAGCTTGTTTGAAACATTTCTCGCAATCGGGACATTTGTAATCACGAGTGTCACTGTGTACCCTCATGTGCGTCAAGAGTTTTACCATGGTAGCACTTTTGTAGACTTTACAAATTTTACAGGTAAACAAGCCTATGTCTACATAAAAGAGAGTACATAAAAATGTGAATTTTTTAACTTTTTCTTATATTATTTATCTTATATTTACAAACCAATTTGGTGCTTCTTCCATAAATGCAAGTTACATTGGCGCCACTTCGTAAACTTCATATCTCGACATATGGTACATTTAAATGTTGTTGCAGTTTCAGATTCTGTATGGTAAAGAATATGTTGCTGCATAATTTCTTCCGAGGCGAATTTGTATTGGCAGCCCTGATAAGAACATCTTGCGAAAATTGCACGTTTAAATATAACAAATAAAAGATTTCTTCTACATAATACATATTTTTTGGAAAATTACATACTTGACATTTCTTTCCGCTGACTCTATCATTTTCCTATTACGCATATATTCTGAATTTAAGGTCTTCGAAATTTTTACTGGATCTTTTTCTGCTTTATTGCTTTCGATATGTTGAGCCTCAGTTACCAAGCTAGGATTCGTTAGGTCTGTCAAATTTTCTTTTCCAGCCTCATCACTCGCAATGTCTGTTAATTGATGATCCTAGAAGAAATTTCTATCACATCGTCCAGATAAAAGTAGCCTACCTTTCAAAAAAATTAAAATTTAGGATTACATTAATCATGTGTTCTTTACAGTCCTCAAAAGAATGGAAGCAGTTGGAACACTCCGCACACATATAAACTATTTTTACTTCATCCATTTTAGATTCTTCCTTTGGCTATATATAATAATAAAAGTAAGCCAATTTTTATATTGCATTATAACCTTCTGCTAAGCAAAATACAGTTACTTTGATTAAAATTGTGTGAACTACAGTTGACGTCTAGAGATCTACTTACTGTAATATCTATAGTAGAATTTAAATGTAGTTTCTGAATGTGATCTAATAATTGCATCTTGTCCTGAGACAGGTAAGTACACATCTTGCATTTAAAAGCAGTCACAACTTCTAAGAAATCATCGACGTTAACGTTGTCATCTTGCCTAACGAGATCTTTCACTGCTTCCTCTGTAGCAACTTCGTATCGCTCCTCAGATTGTCTGTATGGACTTTTGATTACTATATTCTCATTCTTGATATAATTATTTTCGTTATTTTCCATATTCTTTGACATCAAGAGTGCCTTTTCATTGTAACTCGTTTGTTCTACAGATTGTAGATTGGTACCCACCTCTTCAATTACTCCATTTTTAATTGCATATACCTGTCCATTCAAACACACTAATGAAATCGGTTCTTCTCCACTGTCCAATTCACTTCCCTTAACAATATCAACTGTAGTTTGTTCTTCACTCACTGCTGAATTCTTCATAATGTCTGTCGATGATGGTGCAAGTTTATAAATGTATCTTGTACCATTTATGTCATAGCTTAAGTAGGATATGTCATTCATTTCTTCACTCATTGCTGATGAAGAATCGTAGAATAATCTGATTAAGTGTCAACACAAACGTTCCAAGATGTTTACACAATTAACTTAACTAGAATGTTACTCGCAACACAATTTCAATCCATGAACCACTTCGGCTAAAATCTGTCGATTAATATCCTTTTTTCTTGTTCTTAAAAAAAATTCTAATTTTATGTTACATCTTATATAAAACTCTGTTATATAAATAGATTAATATTATGAGTTCCAATTTAGAGTTTAAACAGTCCTTACCGAGATGGTGAACGCGATAAATTCGGATTCGTTTCAATATTCGCTAATTATATCCATTGCAAAATACGCGTAAATGTTCATATATGTACATGCAACCTCAATACGGAATGATGAGGTTATCTCTGTGAACTCTAGACACTATTCGAGACACGCCTCCATCTCCGCGGAGACAAATCGGGCACCACGCGCGATGAAGTTGAAGCGAAGAAAACGAGAAGATACATTCGCGAAGATATTCGAATTCTATTCGAATTCAAAATCGTGTCTCACTTAACACCTCGCACACGGCGTCTGGTTCGAGATTTCCGGCTACGGTGATTACGCTGGTGCGCGGGAACTGCGGGAAGTAACGAGAGAATCGCCGGTGAGGCGACGCGCGAAAACACGGATTTAGTGGCGAGAATCTCTCTCATTCTGCCTGGAGAGGAAGTTATCTTGTATCACTTTATGCTGAGTTCAGATTCCCACTCGAGTCACCCAAATATCACTCCATCCTTGTTGTTTATCGTATAGACAGAGATGATATGATACTAGAAGCACCTAGATGGGAATCTAAACACGCCTTTACATATGATGAGCAGGAGACCATAAGTTTGTTCTTTTCAGCTAAAGCTTATTCTTGCTTCATCCTTCTTCCTTTTCTCTTTATGTTGAAGAGAAAAAAAGGAAAAATGAATCGTGAAAATTCTAAAAGGAAAGCCTAATGTTAACACACATAAGCATATTCAGGGTGTTTCTTTAATATTCGACAATTTGCAATCACAGATCTTCCTGCCATGGGTACGTAAAAAAAAATTATAGTTTATGTGATGTGAACTATAGATTTTCAGTACTGCAGTAAATTTGGAATACAATGTTTTGAATCCTCGATTGTGGAATGCGTTGAATTTCGAAGAATTATCGTAAAATTAAAAATATTGATATTTTAAAATTAAACATACATATATTAATCAACTTAAGTCTGTTTAATAACATTATGATTTTTGTATATACTGTACATTTTGAGTAGTTCATACAATATTATATGTATATTTACTTTATGCATATATTATATGTATAATTATAGATATAGTATATACTACACAATTATAATTACAATTTTTCAGAATAAAAAAGATACAAAAATGATATATTTTAAGGACTTGCTGTATTTTGTCTAGAATGTTTGGGAGTTCTCTCTGCATTTTGTCTAGCAATTTCAGGAAAGAATTGCGAGTTATATTTTTGTTTTATAACAGGTTTAGGAATTTCTGGTGTTACAACGGGCATTGGTTCACCCCTCACTTTGGCCAACAGTGCTTCAGTTCTTAACTTTTCACTTTGTTCTCTGAGTAATCTCTCCGCTCTTAATTTTTCTATATTTGTACTACTCTGATTTCTATCCTCTTTTTTCTCTGAATGTTTATGTTTTTTCTTCTTATATTTTTTATCTTTATATCTTTTGTACGTACTGTGCCTTTCATCATTGGAATGAGAACTATCAGAATCATGATGTTTTCTTTTAATGCTCTCTGTTTTTACTTTTAAATGATCTTCAGATTTAGAATGCATAATCTTGAGATACTTCTTTATATCAATCATTGGATCGTTTAAGGTTTTCTTTTTTATTTCTATCTCTACATCTTTCTCTGTATCCGTTAATCTCTTTGGTAATTCTTCGTACCAATTTTTTTTCCCAGTTGCTTCGTTGGTATCTTGTCCCAAATACGTCAAATATCCAATCTGTTTTTCATATTTCTCTTTCTCTTCCTTCTTTTCTTTCTCATGTTCTGCATTAGGTCTACTATAATCAATTTTTCCATCTTCAAGCTCAGCAAAAAAGTTGACATGTTCTAACTTCTTGTTAGTAGAGCGTTCGATTGTTGACCGACCATCGTACGTGGATCTTGCTTGGTGTCTTAACAACTCTACTCTTGCTTCTGTTTCCTAATGAAAGATAAAAGAACTATGTAAAAATTAAGCCCATATCTAAAAACGTCAAAAAATAATTTTTGATAGTAAAATACGAGATCTACATAGTTGAAACTTTTAAAAACAATTCACGTACTGCTTTCTGAATTCGTTCTTTTTTAATCCTCTCTTCTTCTGCAGCTTTCGCTTCGTCTCTGCGTACACGAGCAATATTCTCCTTTGTTCGTACATGCCACCTGAATGAATCAAAACAATCAATTTCAAGATATATACAAATTGAAATCTGTCTTACCTTTTTTTTGGTAAAATATTCATTGTCAGCGAACTTAATATAATAATATAACAAAATCAGATTGTCAAGCTAATTGCTCCAATTGCTTCGGATGATGCAATAGATGGAAATATAAACAAACTTTTACAATCGCATTAAAGACCTACGACAAGATCTCCCTGCGATTTTCTGATTGGATATAATTTCTGGACATGTAGATGATGTTTTATCTCTTGCAGTTGGTAGCTTGTGAAAGAACATATTGCGATTTGCACCGAATACATCGGACACATTTGCTGTAATCGAAATCGAGCACATTGTGCGCGAAGAATTTTTTTATTTACGTTTCTGTTAAGGAGTAAGTGTATATATGTTTTTATATTTCTTGTTTGTGACATAATTTGTGTTTTCATTGAAATTTGCCACAAGTGCTATTACTTGATTCTTGCATATGATATATGTGTTTACTTTTGAACCGGCATAATAGAAGATACTATTCATGTTTAATTAAACATGAAAAGTCAAAGAAAATTAAAATTATTTACAATTGTGTAAAGAAAATTGAAAAAATTGTGTAGTTTGAAATGGAGAAAGTATAAAAAGGTGTTATAACCTCAAAGTAAAGTTAAAGGCACTCATTGCTCATCAATCAATAGAAACCACTAAAAAAAAAAAAAGATACTATTCATGTATAAAATGATATTTTAATATGTTTCTGAAGGATTGTGTTACAAATACTTTATTTTTATGAATAACAAAATAACATATATCTAATATATTTTTTAAATACAGATTACAGATTTTACATCATGGCTGCGACAATGCCAATAAATCCTAAGCCATTCCTAAATGGTTTGACAGGGAAACCGGTCATGGTGAAGTTAAAATGGGGCCACGAATATAAAGGTTACCTCGTCTCAGTTGATGGATACATGAATTTGCAGCTTGCAAATACTGAAGAACATATAGAGGGCAATTGTACTGGAAACCTTGGAGAAGTGCTAATCAGGTGTAATAATGTTATGTACATAAGAGGAGTAGAAGAATCAGATGAAGAGGGCGAAATGAAGGACTGAAATGATGAAAATCTAAAACTTTAATTTTTATTATAACTCCTTGTATTATTAAGAATTAATTTAATTCAACTAATAAAATAAAATCATTTTATTTCTTACGAAGTTGTATACATGTATGTAAATGCAAGTAGTATTTTGAACCTGTTTTAACATGGTTTTGGTACATTGGTTACTATAGGCTTCGGTCTTGACTTAAACAAAAGTTTCCTTCTCACAATAGCTTTCACAAAGTACTCTGTTTTTGTCGTAGTTTCCTCTTCTATTATATCATCTCTCGTATCATGATGTTTCTCCAATACAAGCAATGGCTTATCAAGTATTACTTCTTTTCCATGTAACACGTGAATTCCGATAATTAATATAGGTACTCCAGTTTTCGTGAAATGAAGATCGCCGATTAATTGATCGCCTGGATTATCAATCGTTTCGAATTTTAAATCACCTTGGAGATCTATAATAGCCCAAGTTTCTATGTTTCCGTCTCTAAAAAGAAACCATTAAAATTTATTTGATATTCAAAAAAAATTTATTCGTTATTCGTTTATTTATTTATTATAATAAATAAAATGTTATTGATGTAAAAGTAATTATGATTTACCTTTTGATCGGCACGATCATCTTTGTTAGGTTAAGTACTAAAATGGCGCCAAAAATTACGTTCGTAAATCTGTTCTGTGGCTGTGTATACTTTTAGAGTGTACACTTTTAGAACTTAAAGCGATAGGGTATATATTTGATATTTGTCGAAAGCGAGAAAGAGAGAGTTCTAGTACAGAAAACAGACTCTTCATGGAGAGGAACATATTCCCTAGGAGCTAGTGAGAAGTTGCTTTGGAAATCAGCGAATTCTGGAGCGTGGACTGTGAGATTGCCTTCGACATTTTTGTGCATTTGAAAATCCAATGAGAACGAAAACGTTGTAACTTTTTGCAATTTTTCTTAAATATACATATTCTTTTCCAGTTGTATTATTTTTCTGTATATTTTTGTATTTGTAACAAATTTATGAAAAAATATGATTATATAATTATAATTGACAATTAAATAATGATTTTGATTTGATTTTGTCGAATTCGTAATAATATAATGATATAATAAAAATATAGAAAAAAGGCCCTATTATGAGATACCGAGTACATTTTAGATAAATGCTAGAAGTCTATAAGCAGAAATTAAAAAAATAATAGGTCATTTTGAAGGAAATTTAATAAAAGGGAATTTAATAAATTTTAAGATAACGTTATATAAAATTTAATTCAAATTTCATTTTTTTTTAAATTAAAGAAATGTAAAAAATGAGCAAATCGCAAAGTCAAAAAATTGTGTTCCTTATATGAGATGCCCCGAAAAATCGATAGTAAAACACAAAGTATATCAGTATTGCAATTAAAAAATTTTATTTAATGTTTCTAAAATACAAACAAACACTGCCAGCGTGCGCGAAAAATGAGTATACGATATATATATATATATATATATATATATATATATATATATATATAT
>Ga0157364_1000736_pt1 | contig 24477 bp, 9 predicted proteins | sample AttsexASBM2_FD_111476 | JGI IMG/M metagenome (GOLD analysis project Ga0157364, IMG submission 111476) | Fungus gardens microbial communities from leaf cutter ant in Ribeirão Preto, State of São Paulo, Brazil - Atta sexdens ASBM2 | ecosystem: Host-associated > Fungi > Mycelium > Unclassified ...
CAAAGGACCGCTTTTTTATGTAAAAGTTTTTTCTGCACTGCAATTCTTTTAGTTTCCCATTAAATGTCTTTTTTTCTTATGAGATACTCTTCGTGTATCAATCATTTCTACAAATAATTTTATACCGTTATCTGCTTCCAATTTTCGAACAGAATGTGCCCTGAAAGATGCATAGCAATCCTTATATCTTCCAAAAATTGATATATACATTATTTTCTGTTTCATATACTTTTGCTCTTTTAAGAACATATGTACATTTTAGTTTTAATTCAGCATAGATTACAGTTTGGATACTATATATTCATCCTCGTTGTAAAAATATTGTCGTGTACTATTATACCTGCTCTTTGTATGTTACTGATTCTGAACGTATGCATTGCCATGTTTCAGCATTATAATATTATAGATGTGTAATTATAATCTGATTTAATGTGTATTCATCATCGGTATGTACTTTCTGTAGATTTATTCTGTCCCGTTGTATTTGCACGAATATTAAGAGAAATAAATGAATCTTTTGTTTCTTCTGCGGTCGTAATACTAATATACATTCTAATATACGAGAGAAAATGCCATTCCTACTTTGTTTCAAATAAATAGAAATTCATAATCTAAATCCTGTCTTTTAAAAATTTGTGAATGTCTATCCATATTGAATCAGATCGCGATTTCAGAGTTGTCACCACTTGAGTTAATAAAGCAATCGCTATCTTTTACAGCTTCAAATATTTCTTCTGCTGTCACGCAAGCTTTACGAGGCACATCTGTATCCTCTGTGAAGTTGGCACCTCATTTTTCAAAAAATGAAATTTTGGTCGAAATTCCGAATGCACCCCGAAGAGTTCTGGAGTTCCTGCCCAAAGTTAAGAATAGTTCCGGCGAATTAATATAAAAAAAAAAATTTGGAGTGCTAAACACAACGAAGAACGAAAAATCGCGATATCTTCTAAACCATTAAACCTAGCGCCTTAAATGAGAATAACTTTCGTTAGAACTCGCGGGGTGCTACCCAGAACTGTCGACAGAATTGCCAGAACCTTAAAAAAATTTTCACCTCTCGGTTGTTAGAAATTTTCGATTCGACGAACGAAAAATCGCGATATTTCTTAAACCAGTGGTCCTAGCGCTTCGAGCGTAATAATTTTCGTTAGAACTCGTAGGGTGCTAGAAGTGTCATCAGAACATTTACGAAAAATTCCAGTAATAAGTATTAATATTAACATATTTTTACAAAACGGTCTTTCGGCACTGCGAAACGCTATACTGGACACTAATTACGATAAAGCCTCAACAAGCAAGAAGTGCCTTGAAAATGTTCTCGAAAAATTTATCTTTCAATCGCATTTACTCATAGATTGCAGTGTCTTTACGGATGGACAATATGCTGCTTCCATTGGTATCGAGAAAAAAAGTGCGGCACTTAGATCTATATCCAAAAAATTGAACATGAATGATAACAATTACATTCTAGCTGGTGTAGTATAATATCATCAATATGCCAGCGACAAAAATAACGGGCACTATACAGCATTCGTATATGACACTCAATGATATTATATGATGATATGATGACTAAGCGGAAAACAGCATTAGATGAAGAAGTAGCACCACATTTAATCATATACCATGGTAGGTACACAAAATTGAAACTATGTACAAAGACAGTTAAAAACATTTTTAACAAACTCAATAGTTATCAATCAATGATTTTATTCCACCAAAATCACAATTCATCAGATACATTCGATCATATCAGACAAATACGCGCACGCAGGCGCGCACACACACATACAAGCACGCGCACACACATGCACACACACACAAATTATTAACGCTCAAAGCGCTAGAACCAACTGTTTAAGAAATATCGCGATTTTTCGTTCGTCGAATCGAAAATTTCTAATACTCGAGGGGCGAAAATTTTTTTAAAGTTCTGGCAATTCTGTCGACAGTTCTGGGTAGCACCCCACAAGTTCTAACGAAAGTTATTAATGGTCGGAGCTAGAACTAACAGAGAGATATCGTAATTTTTTAAATGTCTGATTCTCTCACATGGGAACAAAAATTTTTTTAACATTACAGCAATTCTGTTGGCAGTTCTGGATAGCACCCCAAGAGTTCTATCAAAAGTTATTATCATTTAAAGCACTAGAATTAATGGTTTAGAAGATATCGCAATTTTTCTTCGTTTTGTGAAGTTAGCACCCCAAATTTTTAATTTTTTTTTTTTGTATTAATTCGCCGGAACTATTCTTAATTTTGGGCAGGAATTTCAGAACTCTTCGGGGTGCATTCGGAACTGTGACCAAAATTTCATTTTTTGAAAAATGAGGTGCCAACTTCACAGAGGTGGCCTCCCAACTTATTTGTTAATAATTTTTAAACTACAAGTATGTAAACAAAAAATCGACTTGTTTCGGAATGTGCAAATGAAAAATCGAATTGTTTCAGAATGTGCAAACGAAAATCTATCGATTGGTATACTGTTTCGAACTCGTTTCTGTCAAATTCGAGCCGAAAACGTAATTTCTGTTGTGAAGTTGGCCCTCCAACACTTATTTATTAATAACTTTTTAACCGAAGGTGTGCAAACGAAAAATCACCCTGTTTCACAATGTGCAAACAAAATCCTATTGATTCATATCGTTTTGAGCACAGTAGGTGCGATTTGAATTTATTTGCCGCTTTCGACCCTTCTCGAAATTTTAAATGCTAAATGAAATTTTAATAACTTTTTAACTAAAGATGCAAACGAAAAATCAACTTGTTTCGGAATGCAAATGAAAATCTATTGATTAAGATCCTTTCAAACCAGTTTACTCGAAGTTGGGGTATGAAATTAGTCCTCCCAAATTGTTTTTTAAATAACTTTCTTACTTGAAATGTGCAAACAAAAATTCAAAGTGTGCATAAATGTGCAAATTCGATGAGCAATCAAATGAGCTATTGAAAATTAAATTTCCTCAAAAGTTGGGGGGCCAACTTCACACGGATCTATAGACGCTCAAGGCAAAAATCTGACTTACAGTACCGATACCCACAAATAATTATAGTTATAGTAGCTGATTAGAACTATAACTGATTGGATTATGTCACTCTAATGTATCTTACAAATTTAAGATCCTCGTTCTCTGCCTCGGTTGTTTATTGTCATTTTTATAAAACAGTCCTCAACTTTCGCTGCTGTCTCACACTTGCAAGCGAATTGCGCTTATCGACGTAATCTCGTCCCACGCCAGTCCAAGCATTTGTAATTCATGGCAGCTCATTGAAAAAAGTCACATTATGTTAATACGAGCGGGGTATTATTCACGGTCGTATGTCACTGACTACCTACCCGTTCCCGACGTACCTGAATAATATGTTAACGCGCTGCATTTGTCTCTTCTAGCACGCGTTTTCCTCTGTCTTTCCTTCTCCTTCCGTGTAAACCAAGACCAGATTTTCTTTCTTTCTTTCTTTTCTCGCTATTCTCGTCTATTTTGTTTCTCGTCTATTTTGTTCATCAGTCGATATGTCGAAGAATCGTTGCTAGATTCGCATACGTTTGCGCACAGACATTATCACGAACGTACTCGCGGTATTACAAGCCGGGACGATATTAAATTATAATTCGCGACACGCTCTGCCGCGTTACCTCATACTTTCCTTCACTATTTATAGACCGATGCTCGCTCCACTCGTTCGTTCATACTTCTTGCCAGCGAGAGCTATGAACCGGCGCCGAGAGAGCATGCTAACACTCTCGCGAGCGCGATTACGGCCGTGAGAAATCGTTGTTGCCGTACGGCAGATGCAACATGTGTGGATACGCCGCACCCGAGAAAATTGAAACGTTCCTATGTAGATTATGCGCGAGCCCGCGTCTATTTCTACGCGTTGAGTAATACCTGTCGAACGATCTTTCTTGCTATATTATGTCGTATTTTAACTGCAACATTCAATATTTTACTATTTACAAGAAAAAGCAAATATTAACAATTAAAAAATTAAAATAAATCGCAAACGTTACATTTACTTAATCGTCAAAATCTATGATGGCAAAAATATTCAATTCATGTATTAATTAAATTCATAAATTGATCTTTTTATTTTAGTATTTTCTTGAAGAAAAATCATTATTCAAATCTGTAATTTTTTTTTTAATTTTATCATCAATATTTATTATAAATCGTTGCTCGAACTCGCGTGTAATTTACATCATTACAATTTTCTGTCTCTCAGAATAAACTTCATTGTTAAATGCCACCCACAACCATCTGTTACTTTCTTTTTGCGAGTTTAGATTAAATCACCACTGTGCCTATAACTTGATATACGTACATATGTTAGATGTGAATAAATACACGGATAAACGGACGTGTATATCTTTCGTCTTCTCGAATCATGAGGAAATGTCGATGACATATACGTATATGTTACAAAAAAATATATGATTGTTCAATTTATCTTCTGATCACTAGATACAAATAGAACATGGGTATAGGGTCTCTTTCACCAACCTTAAGCTAACCGATGATTACATGAAGCTTGTTTAGCGTTACTCATCTAACCGTCGGTTAGACTTAACTGAGATTGGTGAAAGATACTCTATACCGCGAATAATAATAATAATAATTCGTATGTTGAATATCATAAATATTTTTTAGAGTTGGAAAAAACATTTGAATTGTTTGCGAAGAAATTTCTTTCTAGTTCATAGTTGTAACATACTGCACATGCAACATACTGTAATCGTTTTAATCCCAGATTGAGTTTCTGATACAATTTCGCGAGCACAATCGATCTTCATGATCGATACATTGAGTCAAAGGCCGGAATGCGACGGATAGTTAATTCCGTACAGCGTCTTCGTGTATGATTTGCTTCATTAATCGCATTTTTCGTATTATATTTTAACCTTTTAATCACTTATTTTAAAAATGTATCAAAACAGGATTTTATTATTACATATATATATATACTCTCACAAATTGATATATATTTCAGAAATTTATGATTAATAGAAATAATTATACTTCCCTGATTTTTTTTTTAAATTAAAATTTAAGAGAACTTAAAAGATTTTTTATCTTTTCTAGAATTATACAGAAAAAAAAATTGTTCTTAAATTTATCATAATATGCTCCTATATAAGCAAAAATATTGTTTATATACGAGTAATTTTGCTTCAAAGATTTTAATCTTGATTTAATTGAATTTATGTTGATATAAGTATTACTTTGCATTTGAGATTTCCTCCATCAAAAATCTTACAACAATACAAACTCAATCAAATCAAGACTAAAATCTTTGAAATAAGAATATTTTTGCTTACAATATTTTTGCTTATATATGTATATATTATGATTGATTTAAAAATAGTTAGCTTTTTTCTGATATATTCTTGAATTAACTTCATTAAATTTTCTTTGTTTAAGAAATGAATGTCTACTCAATCTCGTTGCTTACTCGTTTACATAAGTAAGAAAATATAAGCAAATCCACAGTACTGTCTGAGATTGTACTCACCAGGATAACCTTCCGGGATGACTATTTCCGGTCCCACTTTGACATCGTGACGGTAACGATGCATCAGCAGTGTAGCCGTGACTCTAAGCGATCTCTGTTGTTGCTTATACAGCAGTATCGGCCTTCCACCAGCACCTTCGACCCTGACTACTCTTGGCAATGAGAATCTGTCCAGGAACTCACGCAGTGGCATGAAACCACCGCCGGAACCCGCGGCCTCGGCAGTTGCCTCTCTCGAACTCGGCAATGAGTCCTCGCCAGTTCCGGTGGCCTCGCCGCTCGACAACGTCGAAAATTCACCAGTCGACGACATCGCGATACAATATCTCTCACAGTAGTTTGCACCAAACTCGATTTTTCGTTCCTTTTACATTTCACCAATCCGCACGATGGAATGCATGCGCTTCACATTGGCGAACAATTTTGCTTATTTTTTAAATATCAGAAATCAGGTGTATCACTTTTTGTCCGCATATTTGAAAACAGGACACTGTCTAACATGAAAATAACTCGTTATAAAATCCTAAATTTAAAAAAATAATCATATTATGGCAATCATTTAAAAAAAAAGGTTTTAATCTTATTCAAAATAGTTCTTATAACCATTAATAACTTTAGAGCATTTTATATAATGCGATGAAAAGAATTTCAAGAAATTAATATAACGGAAGTAGGTATAGCAATTCTCGCAATAAGTACATAACTCGTTTTCTATTCTCTAACAATGTCGGAACAAAATGCTTTTTTTTCTCTTTCTCTCTTTCGTTATTTCAACCACCCTCAATGGAATTCGTCATTTCGCAAAGCATGACAATCTTGACAGTGATGCGTTAGCGGCGAACCGCGCAAACAGATGAGCGATTACGCTTCGGGCGTCTTAACGATGATGATGATGAATTTATGACGATGATTATCTCCCGTGACATACCAGTATGTCGCCACTGGTGTTTGTCTTTCAGATGAGCGGCTCTATGTCGCGGAGAAACATGGACAGAATGGTAAAGCGGAACGCTCTGCTATTTGCGAAACGTCGCCTCCTATCTTTGAAGTCATAACAGAAATGCAGCAATGCCGACAGAAAAGAAGATAACATGTATTAAAGTGAATGAATGACTTATAAATACCATTATACAAAGTGTTTAACCTTTAGAAGTGATGGTTTATTTTTTTTAAATCTTACAGCTTTTTCTAAGAGCAGTATTCGTTCTTATTTTAAGACCGTTTTAAGTAATGTCAAGACAGGTTGTAATACAACCTCTAATTAGTTTATGATATCTCAAAATTGTATACTTGAAACAGTACTCAAAATATAAATCTCAAATATAAAACTCAATTAGAGAACTCTGCTCGCGATTGATCTGAAATTTTATATATAAGTTGTGCTTTATGTAAGAAATAAAAAAACATATGGTCTCAACTTCGGGAAATGAAAAAAATTTTTATGACAATATTTATCGACTAAAATTCGGATCGATTAACCGCAAAAAGGTGGTTTTTTTCGTCCGTTTTTTGGGCCCTCAATTTTTGGATTGAACTCTGTGCCAAATGATACCCTACAATAAGATATTAATTACAGAGAAATTTCAGGGATTGAAGTGACAATTATCATAGCTGAAGGCTTTCCAGCTCTGATAATTATTGTCATCTCATCTTCAAACTTCTCTGTGATTAATGCCTCAATATAAGATAAAATTTGGCACACAATTCAGTTCCAAAATTGAGGACTCAAGAAACGGGCAACTCTTTGCGGTCACTCTTTCCTCGTAAAAAGAGTTTCATTCCACTTTCCCTCCAAGCCAAAGGGCGCATAACTTTCCACGCGAAGATCTACTGAGTGAAAGTCGAAAAATAAAAAAAACTGTTTTTTCATTTCTCGAAGTTGAGATATACTATATGTTTTTTATTCCTCACATTGAGTAGAATTTATGTGCAAAATTTAAAATTATAATCGCGAGCAGGGGTTATTCGGAACTGTATCCCTTGACTATAAATACCGACTAAGTAAAATTTTTATAATTTATTATTTTATCATAATCCTTGCTTCAAAACATAATCTGTCACTAAATAATCTATTACTCAATAAAACTGTCACTATATCATGACTTTTTCGGGCTGTAAAGACGTCTGTTCTTTTCAACTTCTTGTATTCCTTCTTTTTCTTTTTCTTTTCAACATGAAAAGAAAAAGAGGAAAAATAAACCTTGCAAGAAGTACAACTAAAAAGAACAAGCCTAAGCTTAAAAAAGCATATTACATGATAGGTAATGCACCGAGTAAAAAAAAAAATCTTAATAAACATAAATCTCAATCATTTCTGAAATATAAACAGTTTTGTACGTTAGTATCTCATGGCTAACTTATTGGCTTCTATATGTTACATACGATATGAAAAAAGAATAATCTTTAGTATATTACTTTATAATGGTGTATAATCCTCAAATAGATCCGTAATCACTGATTGTAATAACAACTGGCCAATTATCGGTAAAATCTTTTATTACTAAGTATGAAACATATTGAATGAGGCTATTCAAAACATGATTTGTAAACATACTAGTAATAAATCTTCACGTCACATGCGACACGTAAAAGTCAATAAAACCTGGTTTTTATTCTTTGATTAACTTGTGAATAGACTTTATCTAATAATAATATAAAAATTATTTTTTCAGCAATGATTAATCATTAAATGATTATTGTAAATTTAAAAATTATTCATTACAAAACTATCAGTTTATGATTAATCATAGTTGGAAAAATACAATTTTTTTACATTATCATCAAGTTAAAATTAATAACCACTTAAATTAGTCAGAAAATGAAAAATCGTGGACCTAAATCAGACATGATAACATATAAAATTGTTTGTATCTTAGAAATGATTGAGTTTTCGACTTATGTTTACTAAGATTTTCTTACTAAGTACGGTATGTATTAAATAATGCTGAATGCTTTCTTTTTAATCCTGTATATTATTACAACTATTACTCAATATTATTTTTCTAATCTTTTTAATTGATACCTTGATACATTGTTAAATGAAAATCAGTTTTACTTTTGTTTCGATCTATTTCATTCAATAATACTGGCCTAAAAACTATTACTCATATGCTTAATCATCATTATACTTTCTCTGAACTTTACAAAAAAGATTTTTGCCTCTAATCCGATTCACTCTCCGATTCTGTATCCCCAAGATTTTCACGTAATTAGAAACGATGATTTGTATCTGTTAACGGCTCCGAGAGCAATGTGAAATATAATTTATTCATGTTCGCTGTCATACACATAGTCCATAATGTGCTTTCTTGAGTGACTTGCACCTGCGACATTCCACGGCTACGCGCATTCGCGGCGATATTACATACATTGCATACAAATGATGAGAATTAATATTCTACATATGTAAGGTATGATGCGGGAGGAGACTACTACAAACATTATCCGCGATTCCGGTCATGAATACACATGAGAATGGGGGAATTCTTTTTCTCCTAACCCGCGACTTCTTCCTCGTTATTTAGATGTCCTTTCCAGTGAAACTTCTGTAATCGCCATGTAATGGGATTTTAATTACCTGCAACTAAAATGATCGTGACGAAGGCATCGTGAATTATTACGACGACCGGTTATGACGCGTTCGCATCTTCAAATGTTTTTCTGTATTTCTTGCGTCATTTGTTTGTCTTACAGATCCCCCGCATTTTAGTATGCACCGAGGTATGTACCTTGTACGCGAACGAATACTTACTATTCCGTTTGTGTGCAAGATTTTTTTCAGAAATCGCGTTTTTTATTTTCTGTTACACACGTACGTATATAACGGACAATTACGTTCAACCGAAATTTTCAAAGAGACTACAAACTATGACGAGAATAGCTCTTTTGTCAAGACTTTTTGATTTCACTCTCTATAGACTCTTGACTCCTATTGTCTGCAACTGAAAGATGACATTCGTCATGTATGATAGACGTTAAGTGTTAAAGCGTCCGTTTTGTCAAACATGAAGTAAGGAGACATAAACCTGACAAGAAACGAATTGCGAGAATTCGCGATATCGAGTAATTAAGCTATATTCATGGAGAGTCAAGCTAAAAAGCCTTGCCGCATTTCTGTGCATAATAGATCGTACAAAGTGAAAGTACAGATTTAGCAATTCCGCCCATTAGTGGCTATTCTAAGCTGCAAATGTTTTATGTTTCTACACGCGGTGTGTGTATTGCGAACATCCCTGACGTAATTTTCCTAACAGAAGACCTATCGTGCCGCCAAGCACGTAACCCTGCTAGCGATTTTAATCAAGCTTATGAAAGTTTCTGCGTTGCGCGCAACTTTCTAATGGTATGATGATTAATTAAATACCAGAAACAAAGCAAGAGATTTTAATTTGTGTATAAGTTAATAAGAACACCTTCCGTGAGTGAATCTAATTTGTTTTAACAGTGAAAGTAAATCGTTCGAGAGTCTAATATCGAAGATTATTAATCGCTACTAATTAATATTTTACACGTTTACAAGATATAACAAAATAAATTAGCAATTAAAACAATGTTATAATTTGGGTTCCAAAATTTCGCACATATAACTAAATATAATAAAACGCGTAACATTTAAAGTGCATAATAAAATTTATAATAATAACTTAGTATATAATCTTTTGAAAATAGTTCAAAATTTTGATGTTAGTATATTTTTATCTATTACAATATCTTTTTGTTACTTTCTCATCAAAATTATTAGTCTCATAAAAAAAATTACAAACAGATCTAGACAGAAAAACTATTAACTCGGAAACGATAACAAATACGGCAAAATGCCATCAGACTATTTTGATTCTTCTCGATAAAATTTACGAAAAAGTTTCTAAGCCATATTTATCACTATTAAGAAAATGATCGCAATATCTAGGCCAGTATTCATAGTCGATTCTTATTTCAAGACTGTCTTAAATAATGTTTTAAGATGCTAATACAGAACCTAATTGGTTCGTAACTTCTTAAGACCATACTTAAGACGGTCTTGAATATAAGATCTGACTATGAATACCAGCTCTAGAGTGTCTAGATCTGTGCGTAACTCTTTTGTCAATGAATGATTGGTATTCGTTCTTATTTTAAAATCGTCTTAAGTAATGTCTTAAGATGCTAATACCGCTCTGTGATTAGTATTCAATCAATTCTTATATTTAAGACTATCTTAAGTACAATCTTAAGATGTTATGAAACAATAGAAGACCGTAGCATCTTAAGACATTACTTAAGACGGTCTTGATATAAGAACGGATTATAAACACTGACCATGATTAGTTTATACATCTTTTAAGATTCGATTATAATTATCGACTATGTTTTTTATTTTTGCTTTCAAAAGACATATAATGTTTTTCATTAGAAAGACTAGTGCAACATTGGTGCACACTGAATGCAATTGAATCCAAATCACGTATTTTCAATGTTAATAAATAATTTAAGCATTTTAATTGTATATATTCTTTGTCGTCACAATAACCTTGAAAGAATCTAATTATTTATTAACACTAAAAATATGTAAACTAAAATATGTATTAGTTTTCTTCGTAAAAAAAAAAACGCCAATAATTGACACAAGTGTCTATCTAATATTTTTGACTGCTTTCCTTTTAGGCTAATGTTACATTGTCCATTTTTATTGTACACCAAATTTTTTAAGCATGTTAATTGGCTGCAAAACAGAGAAATTCGAGAATCTCTCTGTCCTATAACCAATCAACAGACTTGAAAAGCTTTGTCGTTATACGTTATACATAAAGTCAGTCTCAGGATGGATTTCATTCATATCTAGACAGAAAAATGTCTATTAAGCTAGAATACCAACACGAGTATGATCACATGAGACGATGGTAATGCTCTTTTTGTGCTAATTTATTGCTTTAATCCTGCTTTTATTATTCTAACCGTTTAGCAAGAAATAATTTTTTGCTAACTTTTAATAAAGATAAAATTCTCATTAAAAAAGAAATAACAAAAACAAAAATACAAATACTATAATTTAGTGCTAATTATGCTCATAATATAAATTAGTTTAAATTTCGGAACGATATCCTTTATGCAAAAAAAAGCACCTCATTTACGGAAAACAATCTCTGTATGTCCCTTTTTACTGTAAAATCGATCAGCAAAATTTCATGAAACTTTCTGTGAAATATCCTATAAAATGTATTGCATGCAGATGACTTTTATGCTTTATCTCTTATGCGCGAGAATCCTCAAAGCGGCCGTCAATTTAGATGCGCCGCAATCATAGATGTACGCTTGAATTTGAATATAAGTTTCACATCGAGAGGAAATCATGTCTTATATTAATAGCTCATACTGTCTATTTTTTACTAATGTTTTCCGCAAATGATAATGGAACAATAAAATCGTCAATATTTTGCGAGCAATAAAATCAGTAACGGGATTACAATGAAAAAAATTCCGAAATCATTATTTCTCTCTTGTATGCACACTTTGGATGATTTTTGTGCGTAAGAGATCGAGCATAAAAAATTGTCCGCATGCAGTACATTTTGTAGGACAGTACACCATACAGAAAGTTTCATAAACAAATATATAAAATGAGGCTCAAAAAAATCTATCAGTGAAGAATATAAAAAAGCCCATCAGAACTTACATCAGCTGTTCGGATACATAGAAAACTGTATGAATGTAACAAAAAGAATATTTCAATATTTATTTTATTCGTTTTGTTACATTCACACGAAAATAAAGAGTTTTTTGTGTATCCGAATAGCTGATGTAAGTTCTGATGAGCTTTTTTATATTCTTTACAGAAAGTTCCATGAAATTCTGCTGATTGGTTTTACAACAAAAGGACGATGTTGCATTTTCCGCAAATGAGATGCGTAACGACATAACAATACTAAATTGTCATTAAGAACAATTGTTCTTAAGACAATTTAAGACTCGGGGTACAAATATTTGTATCAATTGCGTCCTCTAAAAGGAAAGCAATCTTTATCTATTCTTCGTTGTTTATTACTCTATGTCCCAATCAGCACACAAAAAACATTTTTTTAAAAAACATTTTTTAAACATTTATTTAATATTTTTATATTAAATATTTAAAAAATTTTTTTAATATTGCGTACTGACTAGGATAATAATATGAACAAAAAAACAAATTATTATTACGTGAGGTCTGCCTTTGTTTCTACACTGGACTGCACTAAAACTTTCTCTCTTTCGCCAAACTTCAAATACGTATCTATTTCACTTTAAGTACAAGCGTACACTAATTGAATTACAAAGAAAACAGACCTATGGATGAATTGCATTTCATCATAATTCTACGTCTGATTCTAACCTCTCTGCATGCGTTATTTTCACAATTTTTGAAACGCAATCGCTCTAATCAGATTAGATTCGATCCTGTTCACTGTAATTATTCTTCTCACTCACCTCGTCGATCATCAAAACTTAACGAAACTCTGTATCCATCCAAAGCGTTAATTTGTTAATATGAAACATTCATCTCACACGCGTGTGCAAGCATGTAAACCCGATGCACGTGTCGTGATCGCCTGACTTATTGTTAGAAGAATCCGTAACTTCATAAGATATTACGAGAATGCTCCAAATATCGTTCAAACGATGTTGAAGCAAAAATACAGAATCACCAATTGAATTCTTTCACCATTCGGACGTGATCAAACTCCCTCGAATGCACGATTAAACAAACGCATAAACGATCACTTAGAATTTTCGGTATCAATGGAGATTTCTGAACGAATCGCTCGGCTTTTTTCGTAGGATTGTACGCAAATCGCAAACGGCACTATCGACCTATCGAACGATCGGTCGATCGAAGCGTAGTTGCATGAGGAGCTCAACATAGAACACCACAGCACTTCAGATGAGATCGCGCGACTAAAGTTTGCAAACCGCAGAGAGACGCAGCGGTGCGCTAATGTCGAGCCATGTCTCCCCACTTCGTCAATCCCCAGTTCAAATAAACTGTATCGCGCAGACTCGCGTGCTCAAGACTCTTTCTCTCTCTCTCTCTCTCTCTCTCTCTCTCTCTCTCTCTCTCTCTCTCTCTCTCTCTTTCTCTCTCTTTCTCTCTCCGGGTCGTCAAGTCTTTTCCACCTTTTCCTGCCGTGATACCGCGCGACTCTTTTCCTCGATCAGCTAGAAACTTCCATTTCCGGTCGTATAATTTCTCGAGTACCCAGAGTTGGGCATGTATTAAACGTAATGTATCATACATGGTTTTTACACGTATAAAACCATGTATTATACGCACGATTTATACGTATTATACGTATTATATGTACATATTCATATATATTATAGGAAATGTAGGAAATGTAAGAAACTATGTACTCGTAGCTTTAAATTATCCAACTCTGCGGGAATCTCTTGGTCTTATCAACTCCGATTAACTTTAATCGATGATTAGTTCATTGAAATTGATCAATCATATTTGTCAACGACAGATGCGATTGACTCGCCAATTCCAATCGACTAACCGTCGATTAAAGTTAATCGGAGTTGATCAAAAATTCGTTTCTACCAATATAGAACTTAATTTTAATCTCAGTTCAACTTATTCTTCATCTTTTTCTTATTCTTAAAGCTAGAAAAAGGTGAAGAATTAGTTGAATCGATCGATTAAAATTAAATTGCATTGATAGGCGAAAGTGATCCCGATATTTCGCATGGGAGAAAATTCACATGTTGAAAGCGTTCGCAGAGATCTCGATGATATTTGTGTACTTGCAATTTTAATGCTAAAAACAATAATTCACACGGAAAGAACGGTTTTGCTGAAATATCTAAAAATTTATCTAGACAAATCTGAAAATAAATTGTATTGGACTGGCAAATAATTATGTAAGACTCAAACTGAATTGCTAGAATGTCAAAATTGTTTACAGCATTACTTATCTTGAATTTTGTACATAATTATTTTAATTCAACAAAATTATCTTCAGATATGTATTATTTTCAGATATCTATCTAAATTTTTTAATAGTAAAATCGTTTTTTTTTATTCGCACATAATTAGAAGTATTGTTTAAATAGAAGCAATCCCTTAAAAATGTATTAAACATATTTTTTTAATAAAATGAAAAATTCTTTTAAAAATAAAGATAATAAATTTTTACATTATAATAAATTTTTTACATTATCTTTGAAAGTAAGTTTAGAACTTGAATAAAAAATTATTTTAATAAAAAGTAAAAAATAAATTTTAAAAAATAATTAAGATACAATAAAATGAAAAAATTTTCATTTATGATATAAAATTGTATTGTATAAATATTGACCTTATTAAACTGTTTCATATGTATTGTATATAACATTCACTTTTATATATGGAAAGTATAAATCCAATTCCGGTCACTCTCTGTAGAAACTATATACCTAATACATCTTTAATTTTTTTTTTAAATTGATAATAAAATATAGAATAATTGTGATTTAAATATGTTATATAAACATTACGAAAACGTCGTGAAATCTATTTTTATTATCTAAGATATTTTAAATTTTTTAATGAGATCTTAAAGTTCTAATCCCCCTAAAATAGTTGACCTAGATATCTTTAATTTTCTTTACTTATTCGCTCAGATTTCCTGTTAAACTTTCGGCTTAAGCAAACTAACAGCAAATTTGATTTTGATTGGAAATCAAATTATGAGCGTGATATTTACTCACATAATCAATAGTTACATATTATGAATCGTGTGTAACCAATAACTGTGAGTTGGTACTCCATAATTTGCAATTTCACATTGAATTCAAGATATCGCGCGACTGGTAACTTTAACTGGTATACTTCATGAATTCACAAATTGAAATGCCAAGATCATACACGGAAAGAACGATTTTATTGAAGTATCTAAAAATTTAACTAGATAAATCTAAAAATAACTGAGTTACTATCAAAATAATTATACAGGACGTTCAAGCATAATGAGCACACAATGCTATCGAAAGTTTTAATACTCTTATAACAATTAGTGCCAATGTTTTATGCATAATTATTTTCGTTATCTTTCTTTATAAGTGATATAATTCAAAAAGTTAAGTTTTTCAGAAAAGAGAAAAACTATTTTTTAAAACTGTTCTTTATCGATAAAAATAATATTGTATATTCTTAGAAACAAATCAAATATCATTATATTACCATTTTCGCGCTCGCACGTTTCCTTTAACACGCATCAAAAGACTAAGCTCTTTGAATTGTAACGATTCTATTATTCTACAAAATTATAATAAATTCGGAATAATTTATCAAATGTGACATAACTAGAAATATTTTCAACTTTATATTTACTTTAATCGGTTAATCGATTAAATTAAACATAAATTTTTTTTTTAAACTTTAATCAGCAAAACTGTTTTAATTATGAATGTTTTCTATAGAAGATTTCCTCTCTTTTATTTACAAAAATGGTACAATTTAAAATTTATTACTCTCGTAAAATTACAATATAATATTTCTGAAAATCTTAAGAACGACATGAGTATTATTTGGTAGACGGACTGTGAAATTAATATTAACTTTGTTTAATTTAGACAATTGATGGAGAATCTTACCTAATTTATTCATGTAATAATTCGAAAGTCCATGTTTTGATGGTATAATAAAATTATTTTCAACTCTAACCTAATTAATTTTTTAGATATTTTAGCAAAACCGTTTTTTTGCGTAATTGCGTAAATTTCTCATTGATATCGATATCACGTTACTTATACAAGATGCAATACTGCATCCATTGCGAAATCGTCTGATGTTGTCGGACATCCAAGATAGTCAGCAATTACAAGGACGCGCATAACAGTTAATACAAGTTATAACTATCGAAGTAATACTTGCTGATTTAAATGACTTACGCTATGTCCACCATATGTTCTGAGCAGATGGCGTGCCACTTTTCGCGAATCCACGAGATGGACCGCTACGCGGCGTAACAATGATCGCGCCGTCACGAATCAAAAATATCAATTTTTTGCTATCGCGGTTTTTGTAACTGTATCCAAATAAGTATGTCACGTTCCCTTTATTCGTTTCAAACTAACATCTTGTTTACTATCGCTGATGTTCCCAATCCTTGGTCTTTTTCACGCAAATTATTTTATTGTGTTTACTCATGATGTAAACAAACTTAAATTGTTGGAAAAACTTGGAGGAAGATATGTCTTATCTTTGATAAGCAAAAAATCTCAATGCTACTTGATTGCACTCCCTTGAAAAGAATTACGTATCTCATATTTACGCAAAATTATTTATTGTATTTTATTATGGATGAAATATGTTTGGAAAATTTGATGAAAAATGAAATTTATAGCCAGAAGCACATACTTGGCATTACACATAATGCTTAACGGCTATAGCACACAAAAAAAATTTAAGCAGTAAAACATAAGCCGTAAGAAAATATTATGAAGTTGCTGTAACTTACTTACGTTATTGCCTTACAGTCTCTGCTGTGATTGACTGATTCGTTTACTCATGCTTAAGCTCCTTGTGCACCATAGCCTTAAGACATAACGCGCACCAATGCACAAACTTGTAACATAACATAAAGCTTTGTATTTTATTCTGAAAATTATTTTTAAAATTATTTTTAAAAAGCGATTAGTTTTATTAAAAAATTAAAAATTTATTGTCCGTTCTCAGTAACTCTTCTGATGCAACTTTATGCACTTGCCGAACGAGTAGAATATGAAACTTTATTGTCTACATAACTATTGTCTACATAATTCCAGCCATATATACATAATGCATAAACATTTATTCTTACAATTTTTTCCACACATTTATGCACTAAGCAACAAGATAACAACAAAAAGTTGGGATAGAAATAAAGAATTTTGATTGATTCATTCTCTTATGCATCATGCGTTATGCGAAAATTTATCGAAATCTCGATCTTAAGAGAGGAATTCTTTTGTTGAAGACCGTTTTTTAAGATAGTTTTTAAGATCTTTTTTTCAAAGAAACCGCACGGCTAATAGACTTTCCATTCCAGATAGTAACGAATTTTTTGAACTTACAAATAAGCTGCTATTCCAATTTGCATAAAGTCTTCTTCAAAAATTCTTCAGAAGTCAATGACTTATCTTTCAATTTATTGTTCTGGTCCTTCGTGTCTTAAAGGAAAATTAGCGTTTTGCATGATCGGTAGATAATCTTTTTTTTTTGCTGCATTGCGAAAATTTTCATTTTCATATCCAATAATAACATTATTTTCAAATGGGTGTATATCTTTCACTAAAAAAACGGTCAAAAACATTGCAATAGCAAACAAATTTCAATAGCTTTTAGATCTAGAAGTAAATGATTCGATGCAAAACACCAAATTATTGCATTTAGATTTTTGTTATTACTTTGATTATTCGCATTTATACCTTTTTAGAAGATGTCTTGAGAGATTCTTGTATATTATTATTTGTGTCGGGCATATAATTATCATTATCGGTCTCTTTCAATTTTTCGGCAGATGTTCTTGCAAATGAGCGAGCTTCTTTAAAACTATATTGATTTCCTCTGAACTTTCTTTTTTCTACCTTTCTGATTTTACTTTTTAACTAGAATCTTTTTTATCCATTATGTTAAAAGTGAAACATCCGCAGCGTTTGGAAGTTGGAGATATATTGCCATTACCTTTGGAATTGATTTTGTCCTTTTATGGATACGTTCAATGTAGATGTTTTGCGAAGATATTTTTTAGATCCATTGGTAAAATTTTTTCCTCATTAGTCAATCAAATGCTTTAAAGCATTTACAATAAGATTTTAACTACATCCTATATTATAGAAACATATACATACATAAACCATCTAGAAAATTGGACAAAAGAATTTCAAAATCCAAACAAAAGGTTCTAAATCATTCAAGTAGTTTTTAATATACAATACCTAGATGAAAAAAAGCGAAGTAAATCTTGTGCGACTCATTGTCAGTAACGATACTTAATTCAATCTTTAATCTCCTTCTGAATTTTTTCCTGATCTTTTTTCTTAATTCTTCTGTTAATGCATAATTTTTTCATTATTATATTTTATAAAACTCAAATATAAAAGTCCCGCTAAAATGTAAAAGTGAGAATGAAATAGAATCTGTGCAAAATTGTTCTTTGGTATCTTGTTCGAAGGATTGTTTTTGAAGTTACAACAAAATACATACAAAAATATAAAGGTTTTTACTGTAAAATTCAATCAATTTTTAAAATTCAATATAGGTACCTGAATACCAAGCATTGAGACAAAAGAATTAAAACTTCACACAAAATTCTTAAATATATATTTTAAGAAAATAAAAAAAATAGAAAAATTTCTTAAGTGATTTTCCCTTAAAGCTTGAAGTTTAAAAAATAAATTTATTTGCACAAATTTTTATAATTTACTTGCTTATTATACTTTTATAGACGATTTACAAATTTCTTATCATTACGTTGAAAGTTAAAATGAAACGCAAAGGTCGGTACATGTGATTTTTTAGACTCTTTGCGCTTCGTTAGCAAGTACTTTCACATGCCTAAGTGCACGCCCAGCTATCCGACAATTAGCCCGGAACGCAGGAATATTAATGTCTGTGTTTAGGGGAGAAACGTTGTGCGAGTGTCATTGTCTTCGTAATTGTTCCTTCGCGAAGTGATTATTGACTCGAGGAACACTGATTACAGCGACGAGGTACCAAGCACCTTATTGTTTTCTTCGCGGAGCGTTAGTAATATCTTTTCGTTTTATATCGGATCGGGTCAAAGATCGGAGGAGTATCTCTCTCTGTGCTACAGAGTCGTTAGATGTTTTGAATTTCATCAAGTGATATTGCGATTGTGTTCTATTTTCGGCCCGTGCTTTACATTTATAGCCAGTGTGTTATTTTGCTTCTAGACTACGTACTTGCATTCATGAATTGAAATGAACAAGTTCAACGAATAAATAATCCCACAACAATAATCTTAGTTTTCAGTTAATAATCGCAATTTTTAGAATACATAAATATAATTTAGAATATAAATATATGCATTAAAAAAATATTCTATTATAGTTGTACCAACAAGAAGTACAAGCGAAACAAATTCTTATCGTATGAATCAGAATTCTAATTATTATAATTGAATTTCTGGTTATCTCGACTAGAATATTTGATAGATTTAACTATAAATCTGATTTGTACCTTTCTGGTTTGATCAATCAGATTTTCATTTAACTTTAGAATTCTGTAGCCATACATTAATTTTATGTATAAGTGAGCGAAATTATTGAACGTTAAGCTATGCTTTCAGTAATCATTAGGAAGTTTGTCATTCTAAAAGCCAGGACAAGTGGAGACTAGTTTTTAAAAATTCTCTCTATTTTTTTATACAAGTCAATCAAGTCTATTAAAAACAAATTTTATCAAATGCTTGTTATAAATTTTATTGATGAAAAAGTATCAAATTTAATGCAAATTCTATTAGATCCAATAATCAGCAAACTGGTAAATATACAACAAAATTTGTAAGTAACACGAGAACAAATTATCGGCAAAATCGTGCAAAGCTTACTGACAATTTGACAGCGAATTGACAGCAAGAACCTAACCAAAACCGATCAGAGTTTTGCTCGATTTTTGCTATCAATTTGCTGTCTAATTATGTATGTAGATTTTATTAATAAAACATGAATTTATTGCTGACAAAAATAGCACCAAATTTTCAAACTTTGAGCAAATTTAAGGCCACTTTTCGACAATCTGCTATCAATTTGCTTACTAGAGATTATAACAGAAAGTAATAATTAGTAAGTAATTTCAATTTTTAAACAATTTTGTATTACTAGTTATTATATATTTTATTCAAGTAAAAAAATGAGAAGATACACACACACACACACACACACACACACGCGCGCGCGCGCGCGCGCGCACACGTACATACGAATTCGACAATGTGCTTAGTCTTTCTTTCCTTTTAATTAAGTTATTTATGTCTATAAATTATCAAAATTAAGATTATAAATATTTTGTCATTAAAAGTGTGAAATATATGAAACACTTGTGTTACATTAATTAATAGTGGTCTGTTTCCTTGTACATAAAATTTACATATCAATATCAATACGGTATCACTCAATAATGATAACATTCTAAAATTAATACAGCAACTTTTTTTCCAATATAGTGCCGCCATCATTTTTTCCCGTATCATCGAGATAATGACAAATCGAAGGGACTGATTTATGAGAAAATTAACACGACCGTCGCTTTGCGCAGTATAATTTTTTAATTGGCATAGCTGGTTAATTATTTCTATATCAATTCATCCGTCGCGCTTCGTTAGACAACGACGATTTAATTCGCTATACATGGGGTCAATATTCCTTACCAAGCGTCACGGGGTCCCTTGCTACCATGGATGGTACACGGAAGCATATCGTACATCGCTGCGAGATGGATGACCTTCCGAAGGTCAACGCCTTTGCTCTCTCGCCGTCGATGGATACTGCCATATATATGATATACGGCGTACCCGTCTTATACCTTCTTGTATGAGGCGCACGACGAAGAGAGAAGCTAATTGGAATCCCTGTCGACTAAATATAAAATGGCAGATCGGCGTAATGACATGGAAATGGCGGTTAAATGACTTCGGCCTTTCTTCCGCGTGCGTGCCTCATCATTACGTGATCAGAGTATGCCAATCGTTAGTCGTCGTCCCGCGAAATGAGCTTCACGCGATCTCGATCGATGGACAATTGAACCGATCGCATCGTCGTTGTAACTTCACTTTAGCGAATTAATTCGTGAATTAACGCCGCATTGTTTCGCCGTTGGCATAGCACGTCGAGATCTCACGGTCGGGATCTTTACGTAAACGTTCTCGTGACTGGTATCCTGAGACACCTCCGAGATGACTACCGAAGGATATCTTGTTCTCTCTCTTCGGCCAGTCTCACCTAATTAAAGTCGAGTAGCGGTAATCGTTGCGCTAGATTGCCTTCACGTGTACATCGTCATTTGTTATTTCCAGCTGATTATTATGCTCGCTCCTACAAACTTAGATCGCGCTCACTTGTATCCAAGAGAAATTACACAACGGAACACGTTATATCGTTTATTATTGTGGAATATTGAGAAATCAATATTGATAATTCTAATTCGTAATATTCGCTTACTAGTGTAATAAGAAAGAGCGTTGGATAATATTCTGCATCAAAATCAAATGTAGATATTTTGCGTCTCGTTATACAGGATGATAAAAAAATTTGGTCACAAAGTTTTGCATTTATTAAATTATTAGTAACATATATTTACGAAAAAAACAAACTCTGGAATGTTTATCTTATTAAGTAATAATTAATATTCAAAATGACTATCTATCATTAGTTTTCATACAAGCTTTAAGGTTTCAAAAATGTGTTTCAACGATGAGACCGTGCATCTTTTTACGAATAAATATTTCCAGACAGCTAATAGAATGATCTTTAATTAATGCAATTGCTCTATTTAATAAGATAATAAGTATTCTCTCTTTCCCTCCAATTTTTTTAAATACACATTATTAAAAAAACTATCGTTATTTTAACGTTATTGTTTTGACATTATTGTTTAAAATTGGATACTGATAATCGCACAATGTGGCCAAACTTTTTTATCATTTTGTGTACACTATACACTTTATATATTATACATTTTTTCAATCGAAATCTGCAGTTTTTTGGTTAGGAATTGGTCGTCATTTTTTTCTAAACAATGTCTCAATAGGCGCAAAGTATTCCTAGGATATTATATAAATATTATTAAAAAAATTAAAATAAATTATTATAATATTTTGAGAACATTTTTTAATATTTTTTAATATTATAAGAGTATTCTATGGATGTTATATGTCCACTTATACAAATATCCTTGATATATTTCCTTTAACATCCCTGAAATATTAATTAATATTAATTATTTAAAAATGTTTATTAATATTAATTATTTTTATATTAGTGCAGTTTAAATTCACAATCTAGTAACGAAAATGTCTTATCAGTATATGCGTCTGGTGCTTAAATAATATTTAGGTGTGATTTTATATACACATATTCAGTCTTACATGTTACAATAACAATAATTACAATATTACAATAACATTAAATAATCTTTTAATAATAATGTAATATTATCAAGAGTGTGGACGTATAACAAAATCTATTAATATTTTAAAAATATTATTTAATATTCTAGAAGTATGTCTAAAATATTATTTAATATTAAATAATATCATGTGTCTATAAGGGTAATCCATTTTGAGATACAATAATTAACAACATTAATGAAAGTTTATAACATAATTATTATAACTCGCACAATGTATGTCGTTATAAGTATATCGAACTTGCAATAATTAAGTATATATAGTACGACCGAAGTTCCAGTTATTTCTTCCTCTGTTTCTTTCTTTTTCTCTTTCTTGAACGCAGAAGAATCGGCGTGCCTTGAGACTCATTGATCATTCTATAAATAACCATAAAGATTCTAAAAGGATGGCTCTTAATGAAAATGTCAGGAACCAAGCAAAAAGGTACCGGCAAACGGAATTATTCGATACTCATGCGCCATTGCAATCTTTATCAGCATGATACGCACCATTTCTTGCAGCTAATTTTTCTCTGTGTTCGTTGATTTGCGCTTTATCAACGTTATACTTCTTGCCACGGACACTTCTCTTCGATCATAACAAACATACAATACTTTGTATTGTATGTACTTGAGTTCTCCTCGCGCTTTCGCCAACAAATCACCTATATACGGGTAATTGAGATTCTATGACGTGTAGTAATCTCCTATCGATCTCTTATTCGCTGAAGACGTTCCTTTTTCAATCAGAGATAAAACTTTGTAATTCGCAGAAGCGTTATGAAGTGAACATCGTTCTGAGCACACAACTCAGCCTTTGCTCTCCATTGCGAAGATTACAGCAATTTTGCCTTTTATAACCAAAGTCACATTTTGTCGCGGTGATGTTAAAGGCATTCCAGGAATTGGAGCGAAAAGGATCGACGTTGAAAACATTAAGACTAATCGAGAAAATCATACAGATATTCAATAAACTACAATATAGTGTATTTTCTTTTTATAAAAAGAACAATGGTGTATTTCAAAACTTGTTAAGGAATTAGTCATGCATAAATTATTATTGCAAAAAAATATTGTAAATTAGATAAAATTCTTAACTCAGAATTATTTTGTATCGAGAATCTTAATCGAAGTGTATACATTAATATTGCTCAACACGCTTGAATACATTCACAAGCAGGTAGATGTTGACTGTCTACCCATCTTGTAAAGATCTGTTGTCACGACAGACCGTTGATAATCCGCAGAAATTAACGCGTACTGATGGGAAATGAACATTGAAAGACAGATTTATGCTGACCTTCGATGTACTCCTATACGAGCTATATCACAACAAAGTATAAATACACATGTATGTGTCAGTACAAATGCATGTATTTACTCTTCTATAATTATATACGCATAAAGAGTGTTTATAAAAATTTTCGAGACTAACATAATGATAAGGCCGCTACATCTCAATTTACATATCAGTACATGTTTTATTCATTTGTACTCCCTTTAAACATCATCCACTTTCAAATCTTTTATATTTTACATGCACATATTTTGATATTCTTATATTATTTACTGCAAAATATATATGCGCAGAATATGATGATTAATTATAAGCAACGATATAACAAGAGATATCTTTCAAGATCTTTCCTGTTAGATTAATATTACAGCGTGCAAATAGTAGAGTATCTTGTCATTTCCGGCGTTTCATTTCAAACTTTACGCCGTGTCAAACTCGATGTTAGAAGTGCGACGCATGTCTGTAAGAAATATCGGAGGAAAAGCTGAACCCTCTCTCTCTCTCTCTCTCTCTCTCTCTCTCTCTCTCTCTCTCTCTCTCTCCCGCGCGCCTCCCCCGTCTCCCC
>Ga0157364_1000737_pt1 | contig 24477 bp, 5 predicted proteins | sample AttsexASBM2_FD_111476 | JGI IMG/M metagenome (GOLD analysis project Ga0157364, IMG submission 111476) | Fungus gardens microbial communities from leaf cutter ant in Ribeirão Preto, State of São Paulo, Brazil - Atta sexdens ASBM2 | ecosystem: Host-associated > Fungi > Mycelium > Unclassified ...
AAATTATTAGAATTACATCACATAGAACGCAAATTTCTAGCTAAAACGAAAGCAATTCAGCAATTATATATATCACTCAGTTTAAGCGAAATTGACAAAATTAGTGTGTTTGCAGGTACATGTGTGCGTGTGCGTGTGTGCGCGCGCGCGCGCGCGCGTGTATGTGTGTGTGTGTGTGTGTGTGTAATTTCGGTTAATTGTTCACCTCTCGTTGCATTGTTGTCTTATTTCCGGTTTTATTGCTGGTAGGCTTTGTAACAGCAATTTTGCTGATGCCTAACCATTTGCAAACTACTAATGACTATTGTATTGTATTGTATTTTATTTTATGTCTACTATATATAGTCTATTGTATCATTTATTTTATGTCTATTAACTCTGTTAATATGTAGTCTTTCTCATAAAGCTTCGCAATAAACTAAATTAAACTAATTAAACTAAATACTTTTCTTCTATCTCTTTCTCTGAGTATATCAGTTACTCGAACATTTAAATGGCCCTGAAAGAGAGAACGGAAAAAAAAAGAAGTGAGATAGAAGTTTAGAAGTTTGGCGTTACTGGGCAACTTACTTATTTTGCGCACTTCATTTTGGGCAACATAAAATCAGGAGAGTTGCGCTACTGTATTTACTGTGTCTATGATACACGCAGTCGCATGTTCGTGTCAATTTTCATATAACAAATTCATCGCGATAAAACGTCTAAATCTAATTCAAGAACTCGATTTTATTTGTTCGTGCAATTACGTGTTTGTGGATCCATTTCGTAAGTACAGGTTGCAAAACTTTCATATTAAGTAAATGTTATCACGACTTGATAGCTTGGACGCCATGTTATACTAAGAAATGGTAAAAAATATACCAATTTCGAAATTTTTAGACGTTCTCAACATAAATAAGTATTAATGCATATACTTTAATTCTGGAAAAGGATTTTCGAATCTGTGAAAGAGAAAAAAAGTATTTATACAAAAATTATACGATTTAGTCGGTAATAAAACAGACGGCTTTAGAATCCTCTTAATTGAACAAAAACTCAAATAAAAAACATACAATCATTATATTACAAATTAATAATATCAACATTCGGACGGATGAGTTCTCTTAGATCTGCCAGAATCGGTAGCAATCGTATCTTCCTTCCTAACCGATAACTCTATTGATTCTGGATGATATGTCTAATTCACTCTTTTTGATATTATTTCAAATTTCCATTTAACAATTTGATGTGATTGAGCTCAACTTCAACGTTACCTTAATAGGAATTCATATGATCTCTTTAGATATAAGTATTAAATTCAGCCCCACCATTCTTTATTTATCTCAAAAATCTTATTTTCCGAAATCTTCGGTGCTTTATCGTATTCCATTGTCCAATTTAATACAGGGTTTAATTCCGCTAACTTCATCATAATGAGAAAATAATTTCGACCGATATCTTTTCAGTTATACTACTTAGGGTATTTCTGATCATCTCTCTATTTAGGGTAATGCTACGGTCATCCACCTGATAACGTCAAAGAAATCTTATCAGCATTTTTTATTAATTATACCGTTAACCTGTTTGCATAAAGCGTATAAGATAGTAAATACATAGCCCTCCCTCCTCCGTCACGTCTAGTTTCTTACAAAATTCTTTAATCGATATACATATATTGATTGATATAATGGACCATTATCCGTGATTAACAGCCGGAGGATCCATTCTACTGAAATATTCGTCTCATTTATTTATAACAGCTTCTGCATAAATTGATGACATAATTCAATAAGCTTCCACCCATTTACTACACTCATCGATCAACAACAAAAAATCTTTCTTCATCTAAAATCTAAAAAAAATCTGAGTGAGAAGCCATAATTGACTGGGTATTAGCCAAGATATACCAGGTCTGATAAAAGAATAAGCGAACTTTTTGAATTACTCGGCAACAGAGCATCCTAGCAATATACGTAGCACTATAGTTAATATTTGTAGCACTATAGTTGTTACCTTGAACTGAATTTTTATTTTGGGAATTGATTTTAAATTTGAGAACAAGAAAAAGGGAGCAAGATCTGGGGAGGCTAGGGAAAGAATTAGTCATCTAATTTTTGACACAAAACTTGCGAATTGACAAGGCTGAGTGGGCAGACGCATTGTTGTATAGTGAAGGAACCATGAGTTGTCTCGCCACAACTGTGATCTCTTTTTGCGAATTTTTTCGCATAATCTTTTCAAAACGTTTTTCATAATACTGATAATTGATTGTTTGACCTTGAGGCAAAAATTGCAAAATCGCCACGAACACTAAAATACGTTGCATTAAATAACAATAACTTTAAAACTAAACGAGATGTAAATTTTAAAAAAGTCAGTTACTCGGAAGATTATAGAGGACGATTGTAGAGCTGCAAACCGCACGTCGCTAAGACGCTCCGTTGCCGAGTAATTCAAAAAGTTCGCTTATTTTTTTATCAGACCTCGTATAGGATGAATCTGATAAAAGTTTCACCATGTTTTTCTCAAACAAGATAGAAGGAAGACACTTATTATTAAAATTATAGGATAAGTAGAAAGACATACTTTGATGACCTTGAGTAATCTTAAATGTCCTTTCATACCACGAATACAATTTTTTTTTTAATGGAAAGGGATATTTTTTACTCATTCTATCGATCTATAGAATGCTCAATGAGCTTGATAACTTTTCATTAGAATATCTTTTCGAAAATTCAATTGTAAGATATAAACCAAAATAAATCAGATCATTAAACTGAGAAGACTTATTGTTAACAATTCATAATAGTTCAATCTTTTTAATTTTAATTTTAATTTTTAACGAGTTTTCTGAAAAAAATCTGTTTAATTTCTTTTTGCGATGTTTGTCAATTATATGTGATTGTTCAGAACTTCGTAAGCTTTGAAACTGGTGTTGGACAACATTCACTAATGTTGGATTATGACCCGATTTCTCATTTGCTCCGAGACGATCACATAAATATAAAATAAAAGACTCTAGGAATCAATCGCTGGTTATAAATATGCATAATATCAAAACAATATAGATCAATATAAGACCATATAAAAATTGGAATGTTTCAAGTCATTCAGCCTAATATTTCTAATATTAGAAGTCTAATATAGCCGTTAGTTTAGATTGTTAACATCGCATTTCAAAATTCACTTTCTCTGCATAAAATTGTTATATTTTAATGAAGAAGTTTTTGATTACAGTGAATATAGAACAAAATGCTACGCAAGCTACGTTGCTTTATATGTTGCACGATTTGCAAACCGTTGTCATTTGTAAGAGGACGTTTTACACGTTTGGCAAATCGAATGCGTATTACTGGAAATATTAAGACTTAGCCAATACAACAAAAGCAAAATATTGTTACAAATAAAAACATGTCTATTGATGTACACATGTCTATTGGCTGCAATTATTGCAAACATGTTCACATGTTTCTATAAAAGATATTGCCCGCGATAGAAATATTAGATAATCTTCAATGTCACGCTCACGAAAAAAATTAATTCCATCCATATCGCATATCGCATACTCTAAGAACTATCACAGAATGATTTTAGCATAAGGAATCCAGTTCTGTACATGAGCTCAAAATAAATTGCAAGAAGATCCTAACTTTTTTCGACTTTTGTTGTGATCAGATGAAGCAACTTTAACAGTGATAATTATTAATAGTCAAAATTTGCATTACTGAAGCGAAGTCGATCACACTGGATGAGAATTATGGATCAACACCGGTAAAGTATTAATGTTTGGACAGGAATTATTGGCGTTCGATTAATTGGACCAGTCTTTTTTTGAGGTCTCTAACAATCGAGAGATTTATTCGTTTTTTTAAAAATAATTTTTTCGAATTTAGTAGAAAATATTCCGTTGAGAGATAGGCTTTAATTAAATAGTGCATCACCTCACTTCGAAATAAATACGAGGCAAAAGTTCAACAGAATGTTCCCAAACAAATGGATTGGTAGAAGTGGTCCTGCATTATTCCCTGCGAGATCACTCGAATTTAACATGTTTGGACTATTATTTTTGGGAAAGAATGAAGGAACTAGCTTATTTTCAACGTCCTACCACTTCGGAAAACATGAAAGAAATAATGATTCAAGAGTTAGAAAGAGTCCAAACAAACTTTCCACAAAGATTACAAGCATGTTTAGATCAACATGTCAAATATTTTGAACAATTACTGCAATAATAAAAAATTTGTTCCAAATTTTCCAAGTTTGATTTAGTTTAGTTTATATCCAAACAATAGTTAAATTTTTTAAAAGATAATACAAAATTATTCAATTCATTAAACATCATCGATAAAACAAGTAAAAAATACTTCTTCCCTTTTTAAAAAAAACTTTTATTATTGATAGTATGAAAATCAAGGACATTTAAGGTCAAAAATTTAATATCCTCGTATTTATCCTATAATTTTGATAAGATATTCTCTCACTATCTCTAATTTTTCAGAAAAACGTAATAAATTTTTTATCAGACTCATCCGGTAGGATGACGTAGATCGTTCGAAAAGTTTGAGTCTCAACAGAAGATAACGTTACTTGTCAAAACAATTCTGGTACTACAATTGTACATGCCTTGAAAGATATCTGTAAAAATTGTAATCATTTTGGACGCTCAATTGTTTGACAGTCATTTGTGTCAATCGGTATCAATGTTTTTGTAAAAATGGAAAAGATTAAATATCATATCATAATTAAGTTTTTGCATTTAAAAGACAATAGGCCTACGCAAATTAAAGCCAAGATTTGGATGCTGTTTATGGGGATTCTGTCCTATCATTCGCCACTGTGAAAAAATGAGCAGTTGAATTTAAACATGGTCATACATACCAGCTTGGCTGATGATGAGCATTCGGGACGGCCAACAACTGCAACCACCATTGATAACAACAATTGTTAAACAAAAAAATTAAAAAATTTTTTTTTCTCTTGAAATCGTACAACTTTTAAAAAATTTTTTTCCTTTATATTTCCAACGGTATTCGGCTCGAAATAGAAATACCATTTTTTTTTCAAAGGAATATTTCATCTTTTAAACATGCGTTAGCGCACATATAAAAAAATACGTGTCCCTTAAATTTGTATTTAACAACATATTTCAGGAGATTCAAATCAATGCCGGATAATTATGTGACGTGAGATATATCTTTAGCTAATTGAAAGCTATTTTTTTACATAGAATGTATGTAAAAAACTATTAGGATCCAGAATATATGTTAAAAACTTATGTAAAAAGTTATATAAAAACAATTAGATTATGCAAGGAATTGCCTATAGATAATATATAAGGGATTGCTTGTCTTATGGATTTTTGGAGACCTATAAGCTCTCGGTAATATTGCATTTGTCGAGTTATTGTAAGATAATTATATGTATGATTGGTCACAAATTCTAGCCGCTTCCAAGTTTTTAACAATGATTTTAACAATGATTTCTGATCTCGTCCAATATTTTGTTGATCGAATTACACTTTACAATTGTATAGGTTTCAATGTCAGATAATAAAGCTTTCATTTTAGAAATTGTGTCAAACAACTTATTATAATAATATTATAATTTATATATCAATTTATTGATGTGTCGGTTTATTACTGAAGATGACCAAAAAATGTGATCGAAAAAATGTGGTCTTGTCGATTCATATAAGCTTTTTTTTTTACTCATCCCAGACAGCACATAATATTATGCTAACATTCAATATTCAATATTGAATGTACTGTGATTATAAACCAGAAACATTAATGTGACGTCTCAGTAAAATATTATTTCTTGTATATTATTTAAGATATATCAAATATAATAACTAAATTTCGATTCTGATGCTAAATATACCTCTATCATCGATTATACCAAAGATTATACCACGTTTCTAAATTATTCTTGCGGTATATCTCACGTATGTCTGTCATATATTTTCAAAACAAACTCACAACATAAAATGCACAACGCTGCTTGCATTTCATTTCTATAAGCATTACACTTATAACCTAGAAAAGATCTTCCATTTTTTCTTGGTTATCTTTTCTATAGTTTATTATTATAGAAATTATTTTTTTCAAAATTCATATCTCATGACTGTGTTGATAAAAAAATTTGGAAAAAATTATGGCAGCTTCTTCCGATAAATACTATAATATATCAAAATTTCAGCCAAATCAAAAATCCAAAAGTTCACGGGTAGCACACCATGTGGGATGGAATGCCCCATATATATATATATGTGAATATATGAATGCATATATGACATACTAGAGACATCACTATAATAACGCAGATACTGCACTGAGAGAAAAGTATATTGTATTTGTAACTATAATTGCATAAAATAATTATGATTAGAAGCATCATTTTTATAATTATTATTGCTGTAATGTTAATAACCTTATATGTATAGTTCTATCAAACCGGACAAAAATTGTATTATAAATTACGATAATTTAAAATATTAATATAGTAAAATATGAAAATATATATGGTACCATATATGGCAAATACAAATAATCATTTTTATATGATAATTGCAATCATAATTATAATGAATATAATCATTTTTTCAACATTCGCTTACTATATAATATACATGTGATAACAAGTATATAGTAAGCAACAATAACTAATTATAATTTCAAAAATGGAAAATCATTCATTTTCAAATAGTGTGTGTGACTATATTAATAGCACATTAGACTATACTTTTAACTATAAATTTACCATACGTATTATAAAAATTAAAAAGAAAATAATTATAAAAGTAATTATTTGCACTAAATGTTTGGCAACTGCTATAGTAATAGTATATTTGACCACATTTATATAAATAATAAGTTAACATTTTCCTTAAAAAAAAAAATGCAAGAATAAGAAGTATATGACAATCAAGCCGGTCACACTTATACTCAAAAATAAAATACTCAGACGCAGCGATCGAAACATGCTCGCCACGATCTTTCGATTGAGGATAATCGCATTACTATTTCCTAACTAAACTAATAAGTACCAGAGTTTTATTATTTTGTTTCCATGTAATCTCAAATATTAATAATATTAAACCGTCAACTGAGGCATGAAATGAAAAATGGTTACAGTAGGAAGTATAACGTTGGCAGTGACTCGATCACAAGCGTGCGATTAGTTCAGCATAAATGTATTTACTAAGCTACCATTCTAGAGATCGTAGGTTCAAATCTCCCCGATACGATGTGTTTTTCAATACTTAATTATAGTTAATAAGACAGAATATAGATATGCAAAACAGAAAATAATAAATTGAATTGGAAAAATCAAAGGTAATAATAACTAAAAAATTATTTTTTTCGTTAAGATATAACTCTGTAATCTTTTTGTTACATAAAAGGGATTGTTTGATCATAATTACAAATTATTTTGTTTAAAACTATTAATAATATGTTTATCATATATTTCGTAATTTAGATTTCGTAATAATCTAATTTTGCTATCAATTTTCAAATTTTGGTAGTAATAAATAACAGTATGATATTCTACATACTTTTAACCATTTTTTCTCTCAGTGTAGAAATGTATTGGAGATATAGTGAAGACATATTCATACATCTCAGAATAATTACGGTATATCATTAGAAGCTCCCTGCAAAAGTCTACGGGATGAGAAATCGCGGACATAATAGATTCTGAAGAAATACCTCTGCATATATTTAATGATATCTGCGATATCTAATGTTGTCAGAATGTAGATGGCTGTCTGGGATTTGATTGTATATCAGTTGGGCCCATACACTTTTTGTATTTTAAAATTATAAATCAATCTTTCTGCTAAGGCCTTTAATAAATTACAATTGACATTAAGAGATTGCAGTTTTGATATGTCTTTAATCTTTGAATACAATTAACAAGTATTTCGGATTAATTTTTTTTTTAATATTGTTATTTGGCTCGAGGTTTTTTATTTTATATATTAATTTATTTTTTAAGAATTTAACATTAGATAAAATTTCTTTTACGTTTTACGTAAAAGATGTAAAAGACGTTTACGTTTTAATTATACGATATTAAATTTATCTTTAAAAAATTGAGATGACAATATACAGAATGTTCCAGAAGTAATGATAAAAAACGATAATCTTTCGCACAGGGACAGAATGGACTAAACTGAGAAGAAAAGTCCTTTACTATTTTACAATTTTCGCAATAGTTAACAAGATTATTTTTTACAAGATTATTTATATTATTTACAAAATTATTTATATTATTAATTATTAAAAATTATTGAAAATTGATTTTTAATAATTTTTTACTCAAGTACTATCAACTTTACAAAAAACTGCAAGAGATAAAAATTTATTTTCTCAACTTTTTATCAACTTTTTAGTATTGCATTTTCTTAGTTTTGCTAACTGAGAAAATAAAGTATTAAAAAATTCAGAAAAACTTCTAAAAAAAATTCTTAGAGCATTATAAGAAGAAAAAAAGAGTTTTTATTTCTTGCTTTTTCTGTAAAGTTGATAATATTTGAATAAAAAATTATTAAAAACCAATATTTAGCGATTTTTAGTAAAAAATATCTTGTTAACTATTGTGAAAATTGCAAAATGATAAAGGGATTTTCTTTTCAGTTTAATCCATTCTGCCCCTATGTGAAAGATTTATCATTATTTTTGAGACATCCTGTATGAAGTTGACGTTATTATATGTTTCAGCTACGTTTTTAAGACCTCTTTAGATGTCCAAGTTAAATAAATTAGACAGAAAAATACAACAATATCTTTCCAATTGTCATACTCTCTAAATTTCTTGGAGTGAAATCTTACTCTTTTGGAGTGAAAAATCACTCCAAATATTCATGAAAATATAATATTGCCAATCAAAGTGGAGCGAAATTTCACTTTCAAAAGAGTGAAATTGTTCACTCTTCATTTGAATTTATTCTTCAAAAGTCACTCTAAAAAGAGTGACTTTTCTCGGAAAGAGGATATTTTGTAACCTAATCATAAAGTCGCAGGCATTTTTTTACTCAGTCTTGAAATCTCTAAGCACTTTATCTGTACAGGAGTACAAATATATTAAAGATTGAAGACATAAATTTCGATTTATTACATTTTATTACATTTTATTAATTTTCAGTAGAAATTAATTTCTTTCATTATCCTAAAGTACCTATACAAAATATCTTAACTTCTGTTCGTATCCTTTCTACAATATTTTATACAATATGTATACAAATGTGTAAACAGGCTTACCTCTGATAGATTCATTCTCGAGTTTGTCAAACGCTTGACGTTTCATACACTCAAAACAATTAAACACAATTAATAATTGATAATTATAAATGGCACTTGTATGAAAACAAGAACTGAAAAGGCATTTGGAGAAATTTTTACACTTTAAGTTGGAGTTTAGAGTATTAACAATCTCACTTTAAAAATAAGAGTGAACTTTTCACTTTTTGTCTGTTAGTGTGAAAGAATTCACTCTATTAAAGTGAATACTTCCTCCACGTAGAGTCAACTGATCAGTGATGCCAGGATTATAGTGAAAATTTCACTCCAAAAAATTTAGAGAATACTAAGTAATTTCAGAAATCACAGAATTGTTCACAGAACGATTGAAAGATCGTATGGAGAAAGATTCTGGAAATCGTAAACATTGAACTGCAAGTAACGCATAGAAAAATTTTTTATAGAAAATTTATCAAATATATAATAATTAAATTTTAAGTCAGTATAAGAATCACAAAGTAAACATTTCTTAGAAATAGAATCAAATTATTTAAAGTGAACGTCAATTGACCGCAAACAGGAGATACTGACGTTCTTTTATATTATTAAAAAGCAAACAAAAATACTCTTACCATATGTAAGATTTCTCTCTTCCAAAAACGGATCGAATATCTTCCATTCTATCCGGCGGAGTGACATATCGCTCAACATGAAAAGGTTTCAGTTTAACAACTTGGATATACAGAGTGTCCGACATAATTGTGATCACGATTTTCCGGCACTTCCGATGATCTGACAAAAATTAATTTAGATAAAAGTTAGTTTAGATAATAGTCAGTTTTCAATCGGCTACGAATTGCAATATTAGAAATTTGCAAAATATTCTTTTTTAAGAAAAAAGTCAAAGTTATCCTAATTTTTTAAAATGGCACTACATTTTTTATTTCATATTTTTTACTTCATAATATTGTATCTGATGTTTTCAAGATAAGTTTAATGACCTGTTATACTATGACCTTGAGATGACCTTATAGTCATGGGATTAATGAAACAAAGAATTGTTTCTTCATTATATATTGTACAATTTTACAACTTTACATATCAGATTCCGTTTCTTGGGAACCTGATAGTAACTCATCAAGAACAGATCATTTAACCAACATTGATCATTGATTATGTATAATTTGCTGATGATGACTTCAAAGAGAATAGAACGTTCAAGATTTCGAAATAAAACTACACATCATCTATCAATTTGAAGTATTTTACATGAATTAATACGTATGCACATCTATTCTCGCGCTGACTTTCAGCCTTAATCTTATTGTTATTTAATATTCTGTAATATTTCAGGATTACTTTCGTATGTGATAATTAGCCATGTTGTAAAATTTAAAGGACGTTGTGAATCAATTATACGTAAATGTAGTACTTTAGTCATTTTGTAAGAATGATAACGATTCTATTTTACCATCTCATGAACAAAACTCTTAAGTAAATCAATTTCAGTAGCAACTGCGCGAATTTTCTTCTAAATGTGCTAAGACCGTAAGAGTATTGCTTGCAATTGTAGTTAAATACAGTTTATTCCTTTTCTTTTTTCAAATTTTCTCTAATTTCTCTAAATTCTTCTCAATGTTATAACCCACACAACACATGGACGTCCTTTGGACATCCATTGGACGTCTTATTCGGACGTCCAGACATTCCAAAGATGTCCCGATCTAACGGACGTCTTCTAGAAATATAACATATGGTATTTAGGCATTTAATAGATGATGTTAGGACGTTTCGATAGAACGTAAAATAGACTTTTTATGAATATTATTTGAACATATCATAAGAAATGATAATGGATATCGAATCGATGTCAATTTCATTGATTGAAAAATTGTATTGAAAATAAGGAAATGGAAAAATTTTTTTAATTATGTTAACTGAATTGTCGATTAAAGATTTGTACAATAAAAGTAATATCTCTTAACTCTTAAACTCGATATAATAGATTAAAATATAATTAGTAAAATACACATTTCTATCCTTCATACTGTTTTTGAAGAAAGCTAATCTTTGAAAGACATTGTCTACCATATTATTATGTAATTATTAATTTGGTTTATTAATATTATATATTTTGACTTAATATTTAATATAATAACCGTAATTATGTAATTAGTATAAAATAAAGTTAATTAATTACTTAATCTTATATATATATTTTGTACTGTAATTATGATTGTATGTCCTACTACACTATATCGCTATATTGACGATTCAATAATGACAATAATAGTAATACTAATAATAATAACAATGATATTAATGATTATGATAATAATATTCAACACTTATATGGACATATATAGTGGATATTCTCAACAGATGTCCTCTAGACATTTAATAGATATCTTTAAGACATCTTCAAAATGTCTTATTTAATGTAAAGAATATATCAAAGCTCGAATATATGTTCTCAAATATATGTTCATGACGTATATCAGAAATATATTAGGTGTAGTAAAAAGAAATCCATTATTTTTCCATTCAATTTCACGCAAAAATAATGGATTTCTTTTTACTACACCTAATATTAAACATACATAATATTGAATTTTGTGATTCAGTCCCGAATATGCCTTTCAGATGTCTTATATGGTAAACATCCTACTGCAGCTACGCTAAAAACAGAATGTTCTATGGACATTCAGAGCATTAGGACATAACCAAGACATTTGAGGACATACAGCGGACATCCAAAGGATATGTATTGTATGGGAACATTGTTGCACATAGGTGATGTTTCTATGGGTACCTTGTGGTATACAGAATTGCAGCTTCACGTGCTCCTTTTACTTCACCAAATATTAATATCATATCATTAATAGCATATCAACTTTCTCATTATAAGAATATATTTTTGATAAACTGAGACCGAACTATGATTCGCTTTAATTCGATAGACTAATAATAAGGCCGGACACAAGAACTGTTCAAACACTATACTACAAGTTATGTTAATATTTTTTCTACATACTACATACGTGTGTGATAAATTGTGAACAACATTCCGGAATATTACGAATTCCGAAATGGCTACGTCTGTTTTTCACATCTGACTGTAAGATCATCTCAAAGTCATAATATAGCAGGTCATTGAACTCGTCTTGACATCTGATACAATATTATGAAATAAAAAATATGTAGTGCCATTTAAAAAAATTAAGATGACCTTGTCCTTTTTCCTACAATAAAAAAGAATATTTTTCAAATTTTTAATATTGCAATTTGTAGCCGATTGAAAACTGATTAACTTTTATCCAAAATAATTTTTGTCAGATCATCGGAAGTGCCGGAAAAATCGTGATCACAGTTACGTCGGACACTCTGTATATTATACATTGATTACATTTTGAAGAAAACTACAGAACAAAGATAAAATATATTGTATAATAATGAAAAATAGAAATAATTAAAAAAGAACAAATGTGTTAAATGTTAATTATGTAAATAATAACGTACCTTCAGCCGATGAGGTTTATTATATTCCGTGACCTCTATCTAAGCCAGCAAGACCAAATGAGCAGAATCAATCCAGACCAATTAATTTTTTAGTACTCATTTTGTATTAATTTGTATCACCAATAAAAATTTTGTATTTTGTGCTTTTTTAAAAAAAAAGAGCTAGCTTGCTAGCTTAATATTAAGCCAATAGGACCACATAAAAAAAGAAGATAAAAAAGAAACAAAGATATAAATGAAAATAACTCAATAACTCATGTACTAATTTGTATCAGCGAGAAAAAGTTAATATATTAATTCATTCCCCGAAATACAACTCCCGATTAAACTTAATTCTATTACACTCAAGAGTAAAGTACCTTTTGCTATGAACAGAATCAATCAATACTCCTACAATCAAGAGGTTATAATTTGTATCATCAAAATGTAAAGTTTCATATTTTGTATTCCCGCCGTTCTTTCGGAAACTACTCTCAACCCCTTAGGCTCAAAAGTAAAGTACTCTTCGCCATGAACAAAATCAGTCAATATCTCTATGATAAAGAGAGTATAATTTGTAACATTAAAATGTAAAGCTTCAGATTGTGTACCCTCGCTGTTCCTTCGGAAATTACCCCTAACTCCTATTAAGCTCAACAATAAAGTACCCTTCGCCATGAACAGAATCGATATCTCTATGATAAAGAGAGTATAATTTATAATAACATCAAAATATACAGTTTCAGATTTTGTAATAGGAATTTGGATAGTTTCCGAAGTAAGAGCGGGGGTACAAAATCTGAAACTTTACATTTTGATGGTACAAATTATAGCCTCTCGAATGTAGGGATATTCATTTATTCTGTTCATGGCGAAAGGTACTTTACTCTTGAGCGTAATAGGGTTAAGTTTTATTGGAGGTTGTATTTTGAGGAATGGATCAATATATTAACTTTTTCTTACTGATACAGATTAATATAAATTCAATTTTTTTCATTTATACTTTTGTTTCTTCTTTTTCTTCTTTTTTCATGTGATCCTGCTGGTTTAATATTAAGCTAGCAGAGTCACGTTTTTTTTCAAAATAGCACAGGTACAAAATTTTTATTGGTGATACAAAATGAGTGATACTAAAAAATTTTATTGGTTTAAGTTAATTCTGTGCTCATTTGATCCTGCTAGTTTAATAGAGGTTATTCCGCGCAATACACGTTCGTATTGAACATTTTATTTATCAATAGACATCATACAAAATGCGCGAGAGTATTTCACTATAAATCTTCGATTTTGACAACATAATCTTGTTCAGACGTTACGCAGGTATTGCACAATACAAATTTCCATGATTATATGTATATACGTACGTATGTACATATGTAATGTACGTATTGTAATGCATTATCTTCTGTTATACAAAAATGCGCATAGAACGTGCTGCATGAAGAATCGAGTATCTGAACAAGAACAGGTAATATGCGTACAGAAGTACATATACATTTATAATTAATTTTGAAAATGGTATTTCGAAAAGTAACTTTATCATATATGGTTTATTATATGTAGGTTAAAATAATTTATTTTATCATTAAAAAAATTAAAATTTTTAGAGAAAAGTTAAGTGGCAAAAATAAATGAGTATTTAATAAATAATCTTTTTATAGTCATAAAATACTCTTAAAGTCATTTAATTTTTATTGTAGAAAATTTTTGCTATTTTTTATAGTTTTGACGATATTTGCTTTGAAAAAAATCGATTTTTTTCGAAGGAGTGCTTTATCCCTTAGAAGTGACTTAAGACACGTAATAAAAAATGCGTTTATTTTTGTTTAGAGAACAATATATTAAAAGCTCATCAAAGATGAAAAAAACTGTTTCAATTCTTTCCTTGTTAGTCCTCGGAATTACGTAATAAATACATATGAGCAATGACTTTAATATGAAGGGTGTGGAGCGCCCTGAAATTTTTTCACGTAAAAATTCCTGGAAGTGTGCCTCTTCGCACTATTTAAATTGTTAATATACTTATAATGTTAATATACTTAAAATACGGAATCTTTATTATCATTCGTTCGACCATTTGAGGTTCTTAATCAGTACATATTCATGATTCAGTACAAAACGGAAATAAATACATAAATCTGCAATTTTATCATATTGGCAATTGAAATCTTTATTTGGCTGCGATTAGAAAGTGTAGTTAAAGCAATGATTATTAAGCAGTGAATATGCAACGAACCTGGCGTAATAAAGGAGAAATACAAAAAAAGATTCCTTTTTTTATTATTTATTTCGCTTGGCATAAAACTGCCCCTATCCTCTTGCATCACCAGTCCATTGTCACGAATAGTTAGAAGTTGATGACAAAATTGTAATTTTCTCAGTTTTATTTACCTGATGTTAAATTGTTTAGTTCGGGCTGCGTTATTGTCTATGCTTTAATTCTGAAGAAGGATTTTTAGATGTGTAAAAATAATACATTCGTAAAATTGATATAAAAATTATTGTGTTCAATCAAAACAAACAACGCCATCCTGGTAAAAAGTTAAAAGAGAATGACAGAAAAAGCCTATCGTTTGAATATGAAATCTGTGATTTGTGAATTCATTAATTTGAATCAAATCTTATAGGAATTTTGTACAAATCTTATAGAATCCGATAAAATACGGATAGGATTCATATCCAATCAATCGTAATCGACGCGAGGTCGACGATAAAAAATAACATAAACTTATAGAAAATGATACAAATTGATGAGAAATCCTATCATTTTTTTAAATCGTTCTCTATCAACTTTTTTTATCAGGCAGCATTTAAGACCAAACTTCGATAGAATTGCTGTTTTATTGATATAGGACTTATAACGATTTATCCTCGACACATCATTACACACTACATCAATATCCCATACACACATACGCACAAATTTTCTAAGTTATTAATCTTTTATATTAGATATCTAAGCTTAATTCTAGAGAACTCAACATTGTTCATGTAATCCCTAATCAAAATTGTACACGTATGTACAAAGTATAAAATTTGTATATAAAGCAAATATTGTTACGAATCGACGTTAGAAGCCAAACAAAACTAACCTTTTTTTCATTTTTCAGTTTATATTCGATCCGTTTCGACTTACATCATATTTATATTTTAATTGTAGAAAAGTACTTTTAAATCTGGTAAAGACAGTTAGAAAAATACTTGAAATATAATTGTACTCGGTCGGTAAAACAGACTTTAAAGTCCTTAAGGAAAACGCCGAATTCAGACGATGTCGATAAAAAGACATTTCTTAATTCCAAATTAAAATATCGACAGTAATAACATTATTTAAATTTCTTACATTACCTTTCTGTCTCACTCAAACGCATACATCTGTCCTTATCTAATACATTGCATCTCTTGCAAGATTCGGCACCTACACGCAATATTATTTATCTTTACCACTCTTTATCTCATTTTATAAAATGTAAATCTAAATAATCTTTTTTCTTCTTTTAATTTTATAGTTCCGACAGTATTGTCCATGCATATTATCTGTATAACAAACTATCTTATTTTATACATATATATATAAATGTCTTTGGCTCGTAGCCTCTTTTATATTATTTTATTTTTATTGAGCTTTTTGACATATTATTTGATTTTTTGCTAAAGTCATATATTTCAAATAAAAAATGTAAACGTTTCGGCTAAGTCTTGGCTATGATCAGTACAATAAATGAATGTGAAATGTTAAATAATAGAACGCCAATTAAGATGTCGAAGTGAAGTTAATATTGTTTATAAATCTATGAATTCTTCATTTTATAAAAACTGGAAAAAATAAATTAAAAAAAAGAAGATTGTTCAAATGTTGTCTATCAATTAAATTGTTCTGACTGCAATACGTTTTATATTCAGATCAGACAAGACGGAAATTGAACACTCAACTGAAAGAACATAAAGGCGACATAAAGAAACCTTCTAATACAATTTCTGTGGTCTCCCAACATCAACTGGAACACGATCACAAAATTGATTAGGATAACATAAAAATATTCTAGATTCTCTGATATAGCTTAATAAAAATATATCTCTATAAAAGAAAAGTATCAGAAATGATACACATAAAGAAACAAGATGTATTAAATAAGCAGAGTGACACATTATGTTTTTCTGATATTTTTATACTCATAATTAAAAAATAGTTCCTTCTTCACTAATATATCATCTCCTCCTAACATTTTCTCTTTCTTTTCACTCAATACATATAGGATAACTCCGGCAAATACATCGCGGTGGGATTTACGTTGCAGAAGTCAGAAAAAATAGAAGTGGGGATAATTTTTCCGCAACTACTTTGTTACATGCCTTTATGTTATATTAGTATTATGATTTCAACTTTTTATTGTTAATATTAATGAAATTATTGTGAATTGAAACGATTTGTCACTGTAATAAGTAACGTTATCAAAATAAATTATAATCTACAATTACTATAGGGCGTGTAAAACACTTAGTGATTATTTCATGATACATGTAGGAATAGTAAAGCATATTGTGTAGTAAAATACAAGTACTTTGCTTTCATATTCTTTGTTTAGTTTGTTGTTTTGTATATCCTATCTATTTGAGATATACGGCATTTTTAGCAAGCGGGGTTTATGCCCAAAGCATACAAAATGCGCAGATTGAATTCAGTGCAATAAACGCATTATATGAAATATGTACCTCATGTCATAACACTTATAATATATGTAGGAAGATTGTAATTATTATTTATTACTTCATATACATATTTACCATTCTTATTCCTTAATAAAACTTTATAAACACATTTTATAAGTTATTGTGTCATTATACGTTTTATTTATATGCATTATTTATAAATTTTTCATGAGCCGTACATACCCCTCCTCCCTCTATGAGTAGCCATATATCCCACTCCTATAGGATGTGCGGCAAAAATACAAGGCTTTCAGAAAGTTTATTTTTTAATATGAAAAATAAATATTTCAGATTTCTAATTTTTTTCAGTAGTTTTAGTAGACAGTATAAAGTTTTTACTGATATATAGGTCGTTTACTATAAATACTGTAAATAATACTTAATAAATTAAGTTTTTGATAGGTGCGGTGTATATCGGAATTACTCTAAATATTGTCTCGAAACGCTGACAATGTCATTATAATTACACGAACTTTCTTATATAATATTCGTACTAACATAAAATTCTTCCGTCTTCGTGAATATTCTTCACTAAATAACATCGCACTACATTGTAATTGATGCTGTTGATAATACGAATAAGTTTTTATAATTAAATCACCTAATAAATTATATAAATTTGTATATCAGAATTTGGCAATCTCGTATTTAACATACAGCGTTCAAGAAGATTTAATCTCATATGTTCTCGAAAAGATCAAGGAATCAGAATATTTTCGGATATCAACTTCATTTCGACATCTTAATTGATGTTCTATTATTTAATATCTCACATTCGTTTATTGTACTGATAATGGCCAAGATTTGGCCGAAAAATTTGCATTTTTAATTTGAAATATATTACTTTGGCAAAAAACTTTTTGCATGTGTGGGTATGCTCCTTTCCATTTATGTTTTTTGTTTTGTTAATTTTTCTTTCTTTTAGTACAAAGCTGATGTTCGTAATAGATATTTTTGCATATACTTTAATCGTATACAAGAATTTTGCAATTTTATAAAGCCAAGATATAGAAAATTCAAGATATTTAAGAATTACGAAATATAATTTGATTTGTTTTAATCCTCTTAAAAATATAATCTTGATTTTTTTAAAACAAAATTAAAATCACTTATTCATTTGTCTACAATATACATTGTGTGCGTGCGTGCGTGCGTGCGTGCGTGTGTATGTGTATGGAGGGGGATTGCACGCACACAAGTATACGGATGTCTTTAAATCGCTATTTGAAATAACTGCCAACTTGCTAAATAGGAGATAAAAAAAATTTGAATACATTTTTTAAATATTTTATATAGAATTTGATAAGGCAGAAAAAAATATTTTTTTTCTGAATGTTTTTAAAATATATCAATTAAACAGTATTAAGTGAAAATCGACCGATGAAATTAAACACATGAGTGAAAAATGCTTCGGCAAGGCAGTTCTTCATGTCTATATAATATTTTCTATGAAAACTAAAACAATTTTCGATTTAAATAAACCATGCGTTGATTATTTATCGGTTTGAAACACAATCCTAAATCGAAGTTGCTTTCATTCATGTGTATTTATAAGTTTATATCAATATTACTTCGTATTTTTTTAATGGAATACTGTGTTTAAATACTATGAAAACATAAAAGAAGGAAAATTCAACTATTTTTTTTAATATGACCTTGAAATATTTCAAAAAGTTATTGTATTAAAGTAGTTGAAACTGTCATAATTGAAAAACTGATCATGTAATTACATGTAATCATGTAATCAGCATTTCAAGATGAAACATGTCCTAATGAAATTGTAATGATTGATGACGAATTGATATAACATCAATAATGTAATGATTGTGTTACAGTTGTAAATACAATTGCGTTATAGTTTACAAAATTCAATTTTTTCGAGAACAAAAGCAAAAGCTGTGAGTTTGGACTGTTTCCAAGAGTTTAGTAAAGAATGCGTTATAACTTCGTAAAATTCTGCATCAACAAATCATATAAGATACTGCGAATTATTGTAAAAAAAATTTGTAAATCTACAACATTAAAATTATTCCTACCACGGACTCTGGCTTTTTCATTGCCTGGAACCTTGAATTCTTATTTTTAAAATGTTATAAATCGAACCTTGGATCTTCTCGTGCCCTCAGCAACACACTTGTACTCTGAGTAATACAGCATTAAGTGGCAGCAGCACTATACCCAAATATCACGGCAGTATCTAAGAAAAATCAATCGCATGATCTATTGCACGAGTTACCAAACCTCTTACACACTAATACGTAAGAAGTATAAAGTGTACAATTAAAGCAATCTCCGATAATAAGTATCAAAAATAGGTTCGACGAAAGAACGAAATCAATCAAGAAAAAATTACGCGAACCAGCAGTTTAATTGCGATGTCATTGACGCTGACTCAACATCGATATACCGAGTCAATCGAGCAACAAATAGCTGACGATACAGAACAGACAACGAGATAAAATCTGAATATTATATTTCTACACTGAAAAAAAAGATTGGCTGAATGTGGCATAACATTTATGATGGCGTAACATTGGCTGCAGCAGTCAATTAGAAATGTTACGCTATATTTTATCACTTAATTTGCTGCAGCAGCCAATCTTTTCTTTCAGTTGTAAGTCTAAATTTTTGTAGAATAGTATGAATGTCACAAATTACCCGAATATTTCGTCTACGATAACATTATAGCCGCTTAAACCATAGTATTTTTTCTAGCACGATTATCACCATAACGTCATTGAGACGTTTTGACAAATTACAACAATAAAGTAGGACACCTTCAGATTTTAAAAACGATGTCAACCGTTTAATTATTTGGCTGTAAAGAGGTTGTTATAACCATTACAGCGATGAAAGTCGAAATAAAGATAAATGAGATTTAACAGTTGACATAGTTAAAGAATTAATAAACGGATAATATTTTTCATATATAAATTAATATTTAATAAAAGTTAATTTTTCATTTTTAAATTACATAAAAATATATTTAAAAATTAAAATTTTTTAATTTTTTTAACTGGAATTGAACATCTCAAACGACCTAGAATCTTCACTTCACTAAATTTAGATTATAAACAAATTTAAAGAATTAATCGTTGTCAATTGCATTTATAATGAAATGTAAGGTGTGAGACGCGCCCCATAGCTCTCACATAAAAGTCATCCTCATTTTCCCGTGGTGCACTCTGTTTACACTAACGAAGCTCTGGCGACCGAGTACTGTCGGGATAAGCAGTCCCCTCACACCAACAGCTACGGGGAAGAGCCAACGTAGGGAGAGCACTTTATTATTATGGAGTCGGGAAACCGGCCCCGAAGGCGGATGAATTGCTATAAGTCAATAGCATTAGAATGCAGAAGGTCAAGGGAAACCACTGCATTCAAGATCCTGGATATTCCTTAGTAGCCATTATGGGGTTCAAGGTTAAATATTCCGAAGTTTTATTTCTAGTCCCCCATTCGGATCTCCGGAGGAGACAATTTTGAATAATGTCGTGAGCAAGAAGAAACAATCAGGATAAACACATAGAATGTACGAACTATGGCACAATCTGGCAAGATCCATAATATTATGCAGGAAAGGATAGGAATTAGCATTCCTAGAATCAGCAAGAAGTGGCCATGTGCCGGCTGCTGTGATGTGAAACAAATACAGAGTGTATTACTCGGAAATATCTTAACAACGAGGCATGGTGGGAATGGTGGTCAGCAAGAACATAGTGGAGTACGTAATAAACTTTGTACTTGTCGCGGAATGGTTTATATTGCTCCAGATGGATGCGTGGCCAAAGATAAATATTCTCCAGGTGTATGCATCGACCACGGATCACAGCAAGAAGGAGGAAGAATTTTATGCGCAGATTACTGCACTGCTGCGAAAACTTCCTAAACAAGATCTGACAATAATCACGAGAGATTTCAACGCGAAGGTGGGCAAGGGAGAATACATAAGACCATGGGATCTGGGAGAAAGGAATGGGCGAGGAGCTGCTGAATGTGTTTGTGGAAAAACATAAACTCATCAAAACGAACCTTCTTTCAGCTGTCCTCGAGGAAATTGTACATTTGGAAGTCATCGATGAATACGGAAAACATACTCAGACACCAGATCGATTATATCTTGGTCAACAAGCGATATAGAAATACATTCTTCTCTGTTAAAACATATCCAGAGGCGGATTTGCAGTCGAATCACAATCCGCTTGTCGGAGTTTTCAGAATGCGAAGAAAGTCCGTAAGAGACAGGAACCGAGGTATGACTTTCGGAAGCTCAAGAATGAAGTTGTAAGAAAGTGGGTACAAGCTAAGTTGAATGAGCATCATAAACCTAGCGGTGATCCAACTAGAATTGAGGACGAGTTGAACCAGCTGTGTGAGTCTATAATCGCCATCAAGACGGAGCTGCTCAGAGAAGCAGATGAGGAAGTCATGGATGACGAATGAAATTCTTCAGCTAATAAAACAAAGGCGCAAGAGTAAGAACAACCCGGCAGTGTATAATGATCTCAACAAGACAGTAAAAAAATTAAGATCAGAGAAGCAAAGCAGAAGAAGTTGGAAGAGAAATGTTCCGATATAGAAAGATTCCAAGAGAGGTTTGATAGCTTTAACACATAGGAAAGTAAGAGAATTAAGGAGAAAGGCGAAGTCAAGGTCAACGACCAGATTAGTCGACAAAAATGGGCATATCATCATTGATAAACAAGAAGTATTGGACAGATGAAAAGGTTATGCGGAAAACTATTTCATGACAACAGATCACACTCCCCTCAACTTGACTCCAATACAGGCCCTTCTTTTGATTCTCAAAGAGGAGGTGCAGGTAGCAATCGCAGCGCTGAAGGAAGGTAAAGCGTCAAGACCGAATAGGGTGCAAGCGGAGTTCATCAAGCTGCTGGATAAGAAACATGTAAAGTGGTTGACGGCAGTATTTAATCACGTCTATCATATGGAATGTATCCCACAGGAATGGTTCAAATCAGAGTTCATCGTTCTTTCCAAAAAACCTGGAGCTAAGAGATGCAGTGACTACAGAATAATTAGTTTGATGAGTCACCTGCTGAAGTTATTCCTGAAAATTATCCACAGAAAAATCTACAGACTGTGTGAAGAACACTCCCAGGCAAGATTAAATTTTTTTCTCGCATGCGTTATTTTAACATATGTAAGAAATCTATTTGTTAATGCCTTTAAAATAATTAGTTTTAATTATATTGTTGAAATTTAAGAGTAACACGGACGTAGATATTTAAATGTAGGCAGGAATTGTTAAAACATGCCGTATTAATAAAAATTCTCATGTCTTTTTTGTCACGACTTTCTCATGTCTTATTAGAAGTCTCTAGCCCAATTGACTTAAGCCTGCACATGATGCTTGTTTTCCTGCTGGATTCCTAACTGAATTAAAATCTTGTCATTGTATTGGCTGCGATACAGGGTCACTATCGTGGCAAGAATTTATTCTAGCTAGCAATCTAGTAAGAAAATAAACGCATGTGCCGCTGGCTTTAATGTCGCATTTCTGTTGTCTAGGATTTTAGTATATACTAATGCAGAGGGTTCTCTTAACTATTGTTGATATATGCTAAATTTAATATAAAACAGTCATGTTATACTCCTTTGCTTGCTATGACACACAAATTACAGATTTCCTAAATTTTCGCAAGTCAGTTAGTAGTTAGTATTTTCTCACCTTGAAGATTTGTTAGCTATATTTTCTCTATCCAAAAATCCAAAAATAACAAAATAGCTAAGACTAATTTTGATTTTTCTGTTACAACAAATTTACGAATGCAGCTGTTAACTGCTATACAGCAGTATTAATAGCTCTACAGCTATTAATACAGCTAAAATAACTATGGTTGCATTTTAACTTTTTTATTAATTATCATAACTCTACAAAGTTAAAAATTCAATACGATAACATACAATAACATTTGCTGCAAATAACTGTAATTAAGAGGCAAGACATTATGTTAGTCATATCTTTGCATCGTAGTGAATATACCAAACCAAACTGTGGCTGTGTTTAGAGAAAACTAATCAATTAGCGCTTAGTGATTCTTTAATACAATTGATTCCTGTACTTAGATCTAACGGAGAAAAAGCAAGAACCAATCATATTAAAGAATCACTAAGCGCTAATTGATTAATTTTCTTTGCTGAACGCAGCCTGTGTTAATACTTGGGAAGCTCTATCGAACAGCATTTTAGTGAAAGACTAAACTCACTGCCACCTGTAGCGAACGGATCACGATACTTGATCACAATACTTTGAATAGCATATACAAAGTACGTTTCAAATTCGAACGAAGATCGACTTATATAACAAGAATAATAACAAGAAGATTACGATTTCTTTTGTAGAAGAAAATCTCTTTTTATTTGATAGATCAGGCGATAGATCAGAAACTAAAAACAGACTATTAGGTATGGGAAAAAGTTCGTGGTTTTTTTAATGCTATCTAACGGGAAAAACGCCATGAACTTTTTCCCACATCTAATATAATTGAATCTCTAATAGAGTCACATTTTGGCAAGAATTTTCATTAATATACTATTGTCATATGTATGATAGTAGTATATATTGTATGTATTCAATTCCGAAGAATCTTGAAGACACAATAATATCTCGGAGCTAAAACAAGCGCATAGATGACAAGCGAGTTAAAACTTATTGAAAGTGATAATATATAATATATGTCCTTGATAATATATGTCAAGGTCATTAAAATCAGTGAAATCATCGGTAACATGTGTAGTTCTACCTAGATCTTTTTAAACTCTACAACTTTTGTTTGAAACATTTTTCCGTATCTTTTATAATTTTCGAAATATTTCGATGTTAAAGTTAAAATGGGAAATGCTGTGTGTGTGCGTGCATGTGTGTGCGCGCGCGCGCGCGCGCGCGCGTGTGTGTGTGTGTGTGTGTGTGTGTGTGTGTGTATTTTCGGTACAAAAATTCTGAAAAAACTTTTAAAGAAAAAAATATATTATTTTTGTTTCTTACTGTTTTTCTGTAAAAGTTAGAGTACTTGAGTACAAATTT
>Ga0157364_1000738_pt1 | contig 24477 bp, 17 predicted proteins | sample AttsexASBM2_FD_111476 | JGI IMG/M metagenome (GOLD analysis project Ga0157364, IMG submission 111476) | Fungus gardens microbial communities from leaf cutter ant in Ribeirão Preto, State of São Paulo, Brazil - Atta sexdens ASBM2 | ecosystem: Host-associated > Fungi > Mycelium > Unclassified ...
AAAGCATTTCGGGAAGGGCAAATAGATCCGAATCGCATCTACTCTTGCTTAAAATGGCATGAATCGATAGGTTCTCGTTTGCACATTTCGAAATAAGTCGATTTTTCGTTTGCATACTTTTAGTTAAAATGTTATTAAAAAAATTTGGGAGCTAACTTAATTTAATGAATAAATTATATAATAATGCGCTATTTATACGCTCTCCAAAATCCGTAAAAAAAAATGTTTGCGCTCATTTTATTTAGCAGAATTAAAAAAATTTTTTTGTGGGAGGAGGGGGCTGTCAGTCATGTGTTAATAACAAAAAATATATAAAACTAAATACACAGGATTTATCTACTATTTATACACTTTCATATTCACTTTCATATTTTCAATTTTGCGCTACATCTATTAAGGCATTTTTCTCTTGGAACAAACAATCACATTCATCACTAAGTCGTTTAAAATTGCAAAATTATTTAGCAATGTAAAATATATCTTCGATTTATGCTCTACTATTTCCAAGCAATTTCGATTTTTGCGCTGCAACTCTTAAAGATCTTCCTACAAGATTTGCCTAGCTGGCCCTCCAACTTAATCAAATTTTAATGAATAAATTATATAATAATGCGCTATTAATGCGCTCTCAAAATCCGCCAAAAAATTTTTTGGGAGCTAAGTAAACTGTCAGTCAGCCTCCCCATGTTAATAACCGATATGGAAAATCAAATGCACAGGATTTATGCGCTATTTATGCGCATTTTATATTCACTTTTATATTCACATAGTTTCAATTTTTGTGCTGCAGCCCTTAAAGAATTTCCCTCTTGCAACAAACAGTCATCCCTAAAGTCGTTTAAAATTTCAAAATTACTATCTATCTATGCAAAAAATATATCTTTGATTTATGCGCTATTATTTCTAAGCAATTTCGATTTTTGTGCTCCAACTTTTAAGGAGGTTGTAAGAGCATAATATTATATTTAGGTAGATACAGATCTAAAAATAGTTTTGTTGGACTATCAAAATAATTATGTAAGATAGTCAACTAGTTATTAAAATTAAAAAAAATTGTGTAGCATTGTTCATTATGTTTGAAATCTTACATATTTATTTTGATAATTTAACAAAATTTTTAGATCTGTGCATCTAGCTCAATTTTTAGATACTTCAGCAAAACCATTTTTTACACATTTATTTATCTGAAAACATTCGGATATACGGATATTTTAAAAATCTATATCTAATTTGTTGCATTTTTTATTTTTATATCTTACAAAAATATAATTTTTAAGACATTTGTACAGAGATTATTATTGATTTGAAAATTTTCGTCTAAGATACATATTTTTATTACAATAATTTTCCTTAAACTTCAAAAATAACGGAAATGTCTGAATTAATATGCCTTAAATGTATTTTTCTTTATGATCTTCGGAAAACTCAGGTGTATTCATAAAAGTGGAATGTGGGGACGAGATAGAGAGCAACTTCGCTGACGCGATCAGGCACGTGGCAGATTTTGTAAAAGCGATGAAAGATCGTAGTAGATCCTGGACAATAGAAAGCAAAAACGGTACAGTGCCCGCCTTTCTTTGGTTGTTCTGAAGCTCCGGAATTCTGAATATTCTTCTCACTGAGCTTAAGACGCGAAATGCTTTTTATTCGCTCCGTTGGATATGTCGATGCAACCAAGCGAGAGCTTCCTTGCGACGCGCGAGTTTCTTCTGTAAATCGTTTGGATTATACCACGTTTCGCATAAAGTCATTAAAGTTGGCTGGATTTAAATTAATCTAACGTTGTGTCTTCTGATTACTTACTTAGCGTAATAAGACAATACGATGACTATTCCATTGTTGCGCTATGATGTAAATAAAAATCTGTTTATATAAATTCTTCAGTATGATGTTGAACTTTATCTCGTAAACGATTACATTGAAAAATTGAATTAATGAAATGCGCAAACCATTTTAAAATTAATAGTTTTGTTTTAGCACAAATGTTACAAGATAGATACAAAATATAAGATACAAAATCGTTGTTATATTAACAAATAAAATTAAAAATTTTTAAGTAACTTGCTTTTTATATTATGCAAAAATTACATCAAAGAATCAATCAAATGTCAATTTCTGGAATCTATAAAATCTGGACAGGAGAGGTATCCGTATTGCTAGCTTGATGAATTTAAAATAAATTTATCATTTCATTTTCACAAAATGGATGCTAACTCATGCGAGCTCATAGATTGTTTTAAATGTCAGCTCCTCGCTCGTTTTTTAAAACCAATTAAAAGTTTCTCCCTTGTACTTATTCCTGTTATCTCCGTCTCTTTCTTCCGTCATTCTGTCTTCATGAGAGATGGTTGTCACAGAATATAGCGGGAGAGAACGTAAATTCCCGCGAGCGATAAAGATAATTCAAGAAGCATAATCTTACGAGATGGTCGACTTTGTGAGATTTGTTGTTCTATGTGACTAATTAATATAACGTCCATTCATTCGTTTATTCGTTACGGTACAAAGCGTAATTATGACGGCGCGAATTTCTAATTAAATCTTCGATAGATCAGATTAAGAGTAACTGATGTATTTTCACAAGAATTCTTAAATCGTTCTATTATTCTAGAACACGATTGCATTTTCCATATTTCGAAATATTTTGAATTCTTTGCCCTAAGTTAATACCTGGAAAAGTTATTACTCTTTATTAAAGCATCAGAATCTCATAACATAATAAACGAGATCAGTTTACCCGAGAGCCTCTTAAAATTGATTTATTAAGTGCCCAAAGAAACCCCTAGTCATCTCGGGGACACTATGGTAGATCGTAAAAATTTTTTAATGTTCCTAGCATCCTCCTCGAAGCGAATGTTGTATCGAGTATCGTGCTGGGTTAATACTCTGAAGTCCCTTGTAATCTCAAAAGGGCCTCACAATTAAAAGTTTTCTCTTTAGCTTCGCCAACCCTTTTTCCTTCTCCTCCTTTTCCTCTCCCATCTCTTTCTCGTCTTTCTTCTACGATCTCCAGCATAAGGCACGAGAGCACACAACACACACACAACACACACTCTTTCTCTCTCTCTCTCTCTCCCCCTCCCTCTCTCTCTCTCTCTCCTGTCACGAGATGTTTTGTCGCGTTAGTGCCCAAGCAGCAGCAAAGTTATGCGAGTGATGGAGACGTATAATCCAGGAAACGTGGCACACGGAAGACGCGACTTCGTCGCGACTTGTTGTTCTTCTTGCTAATGAATACCCGTTGACTTCCTGACGCCGCTGCAAGAGAGACAGCGGGAGAGCCGTTACTACCGTAGCTACCGCTACGTAATTATCCGGGCGTCCTTTTGTCGGGATAGACACGACCCGGGAAAATAAGACACGGCAGCGCGCTGGGAAACAACGAAAAGTACCCAGCTTAATATCTTTCTCTTGTTTTCCTCCTTGTTAATCTGCATTTCCCCGGTACCGACACCGGAAATGCGCACTGCCGAAGTACGAAATCCTTAATGAAGCTCTCGCCCCTCTCGCCCCGTTTTCTCTCGGAGTTTTAAGCGGTTTGCTGAAATCTTCAACTTTTGTCGGAAATGTGCGCGCGGGGTCGCTTTTATCAAGAAATAAACTGCTCCAAAATTATCGGGAAATTCTGATCATGCTTGTTTAAGCTGCATCGAATTCATTAAATACCGGATATTTGATTTTGTTTACATAATTATCTTGTTTTAATTTTAAGTTTATTTGGAAATTGTTTTTTTTTTGTTTTTATACTGAAGACTGCTAAATATTTTAATAGTCTTATTGATAATTTTGCTAAAATATTTAAAAATTTATTTATGGATACAGATTTGAGAATAAATTTGGATTAAAATAATTATGTAGGACATTGATTGCTAAAATGTCCATACTTTTTAAGCATTAATGTCAACGTCCTACATAATAATTTTGAAGGTACAACAAAGTTATTTTTAGATCTATCTAATTAAATTTTTATATACTTTGGCAAAATTTTTCCATATAATGTTCTTATTGATCTAGTAGAAGAAAAATTCAGTACCTTCTTTTAAATATTTCAGTTTAGTCATTCAGTCCTTATTTAAAAAGCTGCAAGTTTTATTCAAATCTAAAAATTTAGTTAGATTTAGTCAGATAAATCTGAAAATAATTTGAAGAAACAAAATAATTATGTAGAACGTTTAAGAGTTAATAACAATACTGCAATAAGTTTTAACATTGTAGCAATCAGTTTGAGCGTCTTATATAATTATTTTTAATGATCCAAACGAAACTACCTTGAAATTTTAACACTGAAAAAGATTTTAAATTTTAAAAAATATTTATTTAGATATAAGTAAATTTATTTGGATTATAAGTAAATATTTACTAAATGTAAATATATATTTATTTGATACAAGAATAATTAATTAAAAAAAATTATTATTCCTTTATTTTTGAGTAAATATTAATTTATTGGAAGTAAATGTTTAGTTAGTACTAGTCAAAGAAATACGTATTAAAATTTAGTAAATTGTTTTTCAATGTATAAACTTTTAAATATTTGAGGGAAATCATTCTTTCTGTATAAAGTTTACATCTTGATCAAAGTTTGCATGATTGTTAAAGTGCTGAATGCTATGCAAGATAAGACCTTTGTTGATTTTATCACTTTTAATTGTCGAAACTGAACTGTCGGTACCATCGTCGCCGACAAAGAGTGAATCTTCTCTCTCGAACGAATAGATCGCCTGAAATATTGCCAGGTGGGCGAGTACCAGTCTCGGCCTACTGAAATGGGTTCCATTCCTTTCCGGCAGCTGATTCCGGATTAACCGGCCTGCGAGGGTTCCTTGGGATAGCTGACTGAGGGGTATTAAAGGCGGGCGCCGCACTGCTCTGATATTGCTTTCTTCAATTTGCAACCATCTCGAGTCGTGTCGCATCGTGTCGATATCTTGCGGGAGTTATGTTTTGTTACATTTGCCCTAGATTCAACACACTCGTGAATCATCGAAGTTTATTCCATTGTAATTCTTCAAAGCACAAAATCTGAAAAATTAAATTTATCTCGTGACATATTAAATATAATTACATTTAATCCTCTCGTATATATAACGAAACGTTTCTGCCCCGAAACGCATTACATGATAGGGCTGTACGAACCTCGCGCGCTTTAAAGTAAATTATGCCTAAATCATTTGTCTAATATATTATTATTTTTTAATAATAAGAAAAGAATATCGAGCACGAAATAAATCCTCTCAAGTGTTACAATGTTAGTAAGATATATATGATATTATATTGCTCATTCACTGTAATAACGACACAACTGAAAAAAACAAAGTTTTCCAGAAAATGAGTTACATGTTTTAAATCAATAAAATTTTGTAATATTAATTTTAAATTTATATATGTAATGATGATTTATATATGTAATATATATGTAATATATGTAGTGATGTAATAATTGATTGTAGAGAAATTAAGATATATTTTTTAATAATGTTTTTTCTTTTTCTCTTTATTCTTTTTTTGCAAGCAACTAAAAAAAATCAATTTTTTAATTATGTCGTTATAGCAAATGATGATATTATCTTACAAAATATGTATGCTATGTGTCAAGTGACTGTAGTACACGAAAGTTGTTTTGTAGCGGACGACTATAGCTATAGTAACGAAAGAGTTGAATATAAATATTTACTATTTATTTATTATTTTTGGATGCATGCGGCCTCTCTAAATCTTAAAAAAATAAAAAAATTAATACATCTACAAATTATGTTTAATGAGTATTCACAAGAAAATTAATTTTGCAAAAAAAAAAAAAATTGAAGATGAAAGTTATAGAAAGATTTTCTGAGAATCTAAGACAGCTAGTGTCATAAATTTAAATTGTTTACATTCGAAGAATTAAGTTTAGAATTTGAGAGAAAAATAAGTGATAATTTTAAGAGAAAAATAACAGAAAAATAAATTAGTAAATTAAATATATTTATCATTTTGTGATTTACTTGCTAATGGATTAATTAAAAATAATAATATAAAACCAAACAAATTTAATTGTCCTACTCGACTATCCCTCCCCTCCCCCCCCCAGATTAAAAAATTTCAACTCTAATTTGGCTTCTGCCTAAACAAAATCCTAGTTATACTCATATATGTGTGTGTAAATTTTAATGTGATAAATTTTAATGTGATAAAAGATAAGAGATACGAAATCTAATTTGTCATATCAACGTTCAAAGTATGTGCAATATTTTAAGGGATATAAACAGGATAAAGTTTAAAAAAATTGATTTTTTAATTTTTTAATATTTTAAAAGATATGTCGAGAATACTTATGCCAAGTTTTAAAGAGATATTCCGAAAATTGAAATATAGCAGTTTTCGTGGAGCAGTTTTTGTACGACGATGCGCTAGAACTGTTTCTGGCATCGACGAAGAAGTGTTTTTAGAGTTAGTTATGATGAGTTATTATATGGTCCAAGGATTGCCGAATAAGAGTAATTTAAATTTTTTAAATTTGTGCAGTTAACATATATAGTAATCTGAAAGTAAAACTTCAAACGCGTTTTTCTCAAAATCATATTTTTCAACCTGATTGACAGTAAATAAAAAAATCTACTTGACCAATTGACTTGTGTAAATTGCATTTTATTCAGAAAACTTACTTCTATCGCCGGATATAGCCGTTTTTTAATTAATAAAAATTTCACAATTTTATTCAACTTTTTTGTAACAAAAAAGGATCAATTAAAAAAAAAGATTCACATGTCTGACATTTTGTTACTTTTTGCGATTTTGTAATTTCTCTACGTCCTCTATGTAGCTATAGCTACAAGTATATTCATTTTTTATTACTATAATTTTTTATTTTTTTGTTTCAAAGCGTATATAGTCGATTCATTGTCAACGAGACAAAAGACTAACTGTTCAAAGTTACTCTTTGTAATAGCAGCCTTAATTCTAATAACCGAGACAAAAAATTTTTTTTGGTACTTTAGTATTAATAGAATAAAGATATCATAAAATTACTTGACTCTATTATTATATTAAAAAAAATCTCAAAAAGCCCCCGATTTTTCAGGCCTTCTCTATCTATTCTCCTTAAGTGTTTTTTCATGATGCTGATTTCCGTTCGCGTAACAGTTTGAAGTACTCGGTTGAGATTGATTGCACTAAAAGTGTGCGAATATCAGATCGAAGCGCTTTGCAAAACATCTCGGACATATGTATTTTTGCGCAAAGCTTGTAAGAAACTTTGAAGCGTTACGTTCGCACGGAAGCGAAGCAGCGCCGCAAACAACCGGCATTATTTTTACTTTCGCACTGTAATAACAACGGCGACGTCTGCTACTTCGCGTAGACGGCTTCCACTTTAGCGCAGGGGTGACGTCGTAACGAGAGTTGTTGCGAACTGTAGCCGCGATGATTCAAGAAACTTTTTTTTTTACGGCCTTTTTTCTCCGAGTCTCCACTTCGCAGTTTCCACGAACATGTCTTGTTTCTTCCACGGCTGGCTGGTGATCGTTCTTTTTCACTTACGCGATCTGCACGCGTCGTTAACGTTATACGCGACAGATCCTGGAACGCCGCGTTTTTACGGGTGCATCTTTTCTTCGGCAGCAAATTAAGTATGATGGATGAATTCAGTGTTTCTGTCGTCTATTAAGTGCGCGGCGAATTTTGACGAGACAAAACGCTTCATCTGTACCATATTGTTACGGAGCAATTTTTATCGTTTAAACATGACAAACGATGCATGAAAGATTCGCACAACGCGTTACATATTTTTAAAATTATAATTTTATATAAAAAGGAAAATGATTCGCAACGTATAAATATTATGATTCTATATAATCTTTACATATTTTCCAATTAAATTAAACAGACTCGCGAATAAAACCAGCACTACTAACAAAGTCGGAAAATCGATATTTTCGCGCATCACTGACGCGCTGAGATTGTTAAATATTTCGGTCACGCGCGAGGCAATTACATTTCCACGCATCTGCGATGATTGCCGGTGACGCGGTATCGTGTAATTTCAGAAGTTCCCAACAAAGGCGACGGAAATGTACGAGACAAAGATTTCCGTTCATCAAGAAACTTCGGAGGCGCGTATTAGACATATATTAGGCGCTCTGCACAAACTTGTTTACTCGTCGTGTTTGACAGCGAGCGTAAACGACAACGGCAGTTTAGGTTTGAGCTAGGCTATAACGTACGATCTGTGTTCCGGAATTAGATTCGGAATTCGTAATGGTTAGTGACGCCTCGCTAATGATAAAGCACTGTCCGTCGAGTTTGAGGCAATCGCGTCCGATGGAATCCAATTGTATGGAAAGAGCCAATTATGTAAAGTAAGTCGTTGAAAGAAATGCGAATCTAAACGCCGGGTCGGTGGTGACGCAATTAATTCCGCGTAGCTTGGTTAGTAAGTTATTTTCCTCGAGGATACTCTCCTTCTCTCTCTCTTTCTCTGTCTCTCTCATTTTCTCTGTCTCTCCCGGTGCATTCCGTTTGCATTTAGATGAAAAACGAGTATTCCCGTTGTCCAGGCGAGAATCGTGGTCAGAAAATTGAGAACGAGATTGGAGCATCAACAACAAAATAAAGGATGACCGCGATCCATACGTAATTGCTCACTTATATCGCTTGCACTAGTTGTAATTACAATAGACAGGCAAAGCAAGTTCGAAAAAGATAGAGAAAGAAGATCTGAAGAATTTTATTATTATCAAATTGTTTATTAATCTCTTTAGACTCTGTATTGTAATGTACGCCAAATTTGAAGACATCATCTGAGATCAGATGTACATAATAATGTATATGCTGAAAAAATAGTCAAAATTTTGAAAAAATTAATTGTTTAGTATGCATTGCTTGTTAAAGTCCTGAATTGAATGAAAAAAATTTTTTTTGACGTGGTTTCAATAAAACTGGTCTGAAAGAGTTAAGTAGTATAATATGTAATGGTAATAGATTTTACGTTTACCGTTACTTTATATATTTTGAACATATTTATGACATAATTTTCTATACTTATATTCAATCTTCAATCTTTGGACTCTTGCTTAAAAAGTCCGATAGAATAAAATTGGAAGAAACTCCATCTAATTGAATCGTGTTGTTTTTGATTTGTAAATTTCAGATTCTTATCTGAAATATTTTGTATATTTCTGTGTCGTTTTTATCATATAGCTTAGGTATCATTTTTAATCAATTTCTATCTGTGCGGATGCAGTATGGATGTGGTGCGGATGCGGATAATTTTTAGAGATCTGTACTTATAGTTAAATTATTAAATACTTTAGCAAAATCGTTCTTTTCTTGCATAATTGATTAAAACGCAAACCGGGAATGTAATTCGGAAATACATGCCGTATGAAAAATCGCTAGCATTCGGCATTCGACATTTTTACGGCAATTAGGTATTCCAGACTGTTGCGGGCAAATGGTCAATCTGAAAGCCCGGCGGCGAAGTAGGGACGGACGCAGTATAGGCGGACATATCCCGCTTCCGCCAGGTTCGGATTGCGCGAGACGCCACGCTGCCGTTGCTGCTGCATTATTCATTCGAACGGCGTCAGTGACGTTCGATTAACAATGTTTCCTCGTGTTGTCGCCGCACGGCTCGTCGACTTACAAAGGATATCACGTTGCTCGCGCTGTCAGGATATTTTGCCGCAGGATCGAGCGACCGTGACCGATGTTTCGCGAGGTCGTGCGACGCGAAATTCGTCTCGCTCTGATGTCCGGACGGGATCTACATGACGCCGTGAAATCGGAGAACATACTCTCATTATCGATTTTCCGACATGAAATTTATTTGTGAGTACCATTCATCGATCGAAGTGCACTGCTCAAATTGGCCTCTTTGTTCTCCTAGCGCGTGATGCAAGGTGATTTTTCATTCCAAGAAACAAGTAGTTTCCTAGGACACTTCAGTATTTATGTAACGTTAATTAACTTATGAATATAGATAACTCCAAATTTCGCGCTTTTGGCTATGGATATCAAAGTTCAGAAGAAAGCCGTCTACAACTTGCAAAGTTATCACGAGGTGAACGATTATGGGATAAGAACCGCCGCAGTCTTTTGCCGAATTTCTTATTGCTTTCAAATTAACCGAAACGTTCTTCCGAGGTCCCCGAAACTCGGGAGAGTTCTCACTTTTTCACGGCGGTATCCTCGAGCCACATGATCTGAGAGCATTCCGGATCGATCACTCAGCTCCGAGATCCGCCTCAAAATTCGAGGCGCTCGTCTCTGACTTGTTCGTTGAGATCCCAGGTATCGTGGGCGAGGGCTCGTTCGTGCGGTGATTTTGCGCCTTTAATATCCAGTTTAAATATTCATGAGAAACGAAGGGACGAGGAGAGCGAGGCAGACGATGCGCCACTCTCGATGCACACAGAGGGTCTCGACCTGGCGTGCTTTAGCCCCGGGTACTGCCTCACCGTGGCACCATCGTCGGTCACGAGGATGCCTCGCGACATCGTTCCACTCTCGGTTAAGGTACAGGCGGACGTATAGCCAAGGGACGTAGATATACGCCTCGGCACGATGCACAACGACGCGCCGAGTCGACTCTCTGTCAAAGTGACTGCAGTCGCTCTTCATTTGCCGCGGTGGCAAGTTGACTTTTTTGAGGACGCGAGAGGCTGCCACGTTCCTTTGTCTCGCGTGAATATTCTGTCGCGTCATTTGACTTCGCTCTCTCTCTCTCTCTCTCTCTCTCTCTCTCTCTCTCTCTCTCTCTCTTTTTCCCAACTTGTTTCTGGCAAAAGCGGCAAATTTTAGCATGACGATGCATTTTTCTTGACATATACGAACCTCCGGCCGTATACACATAGACTGCTAACGCCAACTTCATATGATATCATAATCAGGGTTGCCATAAAACTGAAAATCAGGGAAATTAGGAAAAAGTCAGAGAATTTTGCAAAATTTTCTAGAAAATTAAAATTTTTTATTAAAAAAATGCGTCACACCTATACAGTTTTGGAATACTACTAACATAACAATTAAATGCAAGTAGTGTTAACAATATTAGTAATAATTAACATTGTTACATTAAATTGCTCTCTCAACAAAATGTTTGACGGTTTCTAAATCAGAACAAAAATAAAAAAAATTTTTATATTATTGAAATTTATTACTATTTATTCGTTACTCTGCAGATGACCCATATTTCTCTTAAGCCTTATTATTTGAGATAGATATTATTGAATTCATCAGGGAAAATCATGAAATTTTTTCTGGAAATCAGAGAAAGTTATAGAATTTTAGGATGAGAAATTTGTGACAATTCTGATAATATTGCGTCTCGATTATTTAAATCAAGAATCAATAATATACATCAAAAAGTATTTAAAAATACATAAATTAAAAATATACATCCATCATTTTATACTAAAAATAATTAAAATTCATGAATTTTAACTAATTAAAATCTAACTGTCAAATTAAAAACGAATGTAGATATATTTTTGTTTCTACATTTTGCGTATATAAATAGCGACATTTTCATTTCAGGTCAAAGCATTGTTATATAAGAAAAATACGGATACAGTCCACGTGTAGGTATACAATCGAAGATTATATTATACAAATGAAATGCAAATGTATCGGCGTATTTATTCTGACATACACGATAAATTAGTACACTCGCGTGTGTCAAATATTGATTTAACATTTCTAGAAAACGGATCTCTGAGTGTGTTCGAGCATTTGTAGCAATGGAAGAGTCAAAGACAGTAAGTAATTGTTGTAAACATAGATGCAAGGAACGCGCCACGCGCGAAAGGAGCTCGTCGCTTTGGCGCGATTCAGCACTTTGCTATTCACTTCCGGTGAATTGCACGTGACAATTTTTCCAACGAACGAATGGATTTTTGCGACGGTGGGCGTAATGCGACGTCGTGATTCACTCGTGTCACTTCGTATATTCTTATTCTTCTGCGTTCTCTTCCTGCGTCATAGCGACTCACATCTCCCTATACTTACCGTAGAAGACGCCTGGCAGCATCGTCATCTAAAGGGTAGACGGAATTACGCCATCGCGCGTTGTTTTGTCGACGTTCGCCGGGATTTAGACACAAATCTTCCTGACGTGGCGGTCTTGTAATTTCTTGTCTCGCGCAGCTCGACTATTATTGGATTAGGTTCCTAACATGATTGCCAGCACGGTAAACTTCGGAATATCATTATATCGTTATTTGTTCTTGTAAGAGGCGCGTCATCACAAGATAACTTTCCTCCGCTTTTATATTTCGTCACGAGTTTTTGCGAGGAGTAAGCGAAGATTTATGCATCGATAGAGCTTCGATGAACTTTGTAGGGAAAAGACGTGTTATCGAACAGCGTTAAATCGCGCGGCTTGATTAATGTCTATACTTTCGAACTGGATCGATCTCGATTGCGCGGTCGTTACTTTCCTCAGCCTTTTTTTTTTTTCTGGTAAACGCGTCATTTCGGTGAATTCTTTGATTGAAATTAGCCTGCGAATTAGATCGCGTTAATAGCTTCACCCGCATTCGTCCGAAGAAGAAATAATGAGGATATGACGTAGAGAGCGAATGAACGCGCGCGAGAATACGAGAAAGGCAAAGAGCTCGGATCGGCGCGGCGGCTCATAAATCACTATTAAATCTTGAAAGGCACGGCTACGCGGTTTGTCGAGTAATCTATCAGGACAGTCTACCTAATATAACGGTCGAGTAATTGCGGCCGGTGTACACGGCGGAGCGGCTCGATCGATCCGTACTCGTTGTGTGCCTAATGACCACGCAAACGGCCTGGTCCAACGCTTCGTGGCTTGGATTACGATAGCCCCTCTTGTTAAATTAATAATGTCGCCACACCGAGCAGCCGTGTACTTGCTCACATGTCATTTTTCGTCGTTGTGTTTTCTAAACGAAGTGGTGAGAGAAACTGTACTTGGAAAAAAGGACTTTTACTGAAGGATCTAAAAATTTAACTAGATATAGATTCAAATAATTTTGTTGGACCATCAAAATATGTAGGAATTTTAAGCGCAATGAGCAATATGCTGCAAAAAAGTTTTGACGTTCTAGCAATTAGTTAAGCGTTTTTACATAATTATCTTAATGGACCAGCAAAATTATTTTTGGATCTCTGTATATGGTTAAATTTTTAAATACTTCTACCAAATCGTCCTTTCCGTGTGTATGTTGCGTGTGTATGTTGAAGGGATACCTACGATTAACCGAAAAAAAGACTTACATTCTCACATTTGGCAATAGTGTAAAATCTTTTTTATATATTGTTCTATTCTTGTTCTAAATCTAAGAAAACTGTTTGGGTAAATTCGCGATGCTTTACTTAGTGAGAAACAAGTGAAGAAAATCGAGATTTAGCGTTTCTTATTGAAGTGTGGGTGTTTCCTGCGCCAATGACACATCGCCTCTGGGCGAGCTTCCCAGATCGTGGAACGGATCCACGTAAAAATAACCTTTATTACGTTATGTAATCAGTTAGTAAAAGCAATTTCGCTAAAAGCTTAGGGGGGCTTGAACCCGCGCTCGTGAACTCCTGCGGCCTGCTTTTGCATAACCGCGCGGCGAAGCTCTTCTCTCCTTTCCTTCTTCCTCCCCTCTCTCTCTCTCTCTCTCTCTCTCTCTCTCTCTCTCTCTCTCTCTGTCTGTCTGTCTCTCTCTCTCATTCATTTTCTTTCTCTCTTTCTTACTCTTGGTTTGACAGCAATTATCATCTACTCGTTTTTTAGTATCTTGCGTTCAAAATGATAAGTGTTACGAGCGAAGAAAACACTTAATCTTCCTGTCGAGGGATGTGTCGCTACCGATTGCAAATTTGCAAGTTTACGCGTTATTCCCTCTTATCTTTTTGTGTCAGCCAGTACTCCGATGCGTTCCGAATTAACGTAATTGAAGCATAAAGCGATCGAATCCAAGATAATTGCGTTTGCATTAGCAAATTTATGCGTGCGAACAAAGCTACTGCCCTCCACGTGCATCTTCATTAACAGTCAGCTATTTACTATTGGAAGTTACAATCATTAATCTACAGATACGCAAAGCTTTTTACCGCAAAATCTAACTTTTACGTTGCCATGTCCATGTTACGTTATGCCCTTTTTATTTTGATATAGTTTTGCATAATTAAGCTTTACAGCCCTGGAAAAGCATGGGCTTCGTACATCGGACCGTACAAACAGCAGATCGTATTATTTTTATATGTATGCGTAAAAACCATTTCAAATTTCTTCGATGCTAACAGTGGCAAACAATGTCTGTGAAAATGACATTTTATCAATTCATAACCGCGAACGCTGTGACTGCCTATGATGCCTTGGAGCTATAAATGTTAAAAAACACTGCGTGAAACAACATGAAAATAACAGTGCCTCGTTTGAAAGCATATAAAATGAAAATATCCGAAATATACTGACAGGCTGTATGAAACAAATGTTTAAACTCGGCGCGCAGTTCATTTGGTTTTGGAGCTAAAAATGCATTCAGTACGGAAACTCTCGAACAAAGAGATGACAAAGTGGTTCGGCGAATGCCAAGAGTATATGCGAGCTGTTTAAAAAAAAAGAACCAAATTTGAAATATAAACAATTGCATTGTTTGTTATGCGGAACAATCTTTTCCGTTTGTAATGGAAAAATGTGTGTTTAGCATATGAAAAGTCGTTTCTTCTGTTGCGTTGATCGCGGGGGCGGAAAACGTCGCAAGAATCGTCGAAGCACGACGCGTCGAAGGAACGATCAATCTTGCCCTCCGAATGAAACTTTATCGGCGACAGACGGAGGAGCGACGTCGTCGATCTGATGTACCGCCGTGCACATGTGACAAAATTAAGTTGAGACAAATCGACGGTCGGAGAACTATCGTCGGATTTCGTGGATGAAGATCGATAGTAAGACTCGGCGGAAAAAATAGGGATTACGCGCGAGGTCAGGAACGAAGTAATTCTCATTAGGGGATGATCCTTGGCCAAGGGGGATAGGTTCACGTTAGTGAACCGAGGCGCGATATCGAGGAGAAGGAAACAGGGGTAATGGATACAAGAAGGCTGTAAGTGTTGTCTGGTCGATCGCGATTACTTCCGTCTCGTCGTTCCGGCGGAGCGTAACCTGGTCGCATGGCAACCGCAACCCCAAAACATTACTTCGACCAGAAGATGGTTGAGCGGTAGGTGGTAGAATGACGAGGGAGGTAGGAAGGGAGGGAGGGAGGGCTTAATGGATACATATTGATATCATTTGTACACCCTCAAAAGCTCTCTGTGCCGCTTCGTTGCTCGCGCCGGGTCGTTCTCAGGCTGGTATCATTTCGAGAAAGAAGCAGCTTTGTGCTGCACGCAAACATTTGCAAATACTTTCGTGCCAAAACCCCGGGCGTTAATTCGCTGAGAAACGCGAACACGTGTGCCACAAATCAGTGTCTCCCGCGCGTCGCACCGCAGAAGCCACTCGCTCGCATACATCTTCTCGCATCCATTTCGGGTAACGCGGCATTTTACGAGGTATTTTGTTTCATATACCGATTTTTGGACGTGTTGGAATACGCCATGTTAAAAGAAACTCGTGGAAACTCGTGGAACCAGTCGATTTCTCAGAGAAGAATTTTTAAGCTTCAATACTACACTGAAAAAAAAGATTGGCTGCTGCAGCAAATTATTAGTAGTAAAATATGGCATAGTATTTTTAAATGGTTGCAGCAGCCAATTTTTGGTTGCGTTAGCCTATCTGCAATGTCAGTATAAAATTCTGATAGGCTAACGCAACCAAAAGTTGCAAAAAGGCTGCTGCAACCAATTAAAAATACTATGCCATATTTTACTACTAATAATTTGCTGCAGCAGCCAATCTTTTTTTTTTTTTTAGTGTAGAAGTACCAATGTTTCTTGTTCATTAAAAGAATCAAGCAAATAGATTATTATAAAAACAAAATGATGAAGAACCAAATCGAAAGAAGAAAAAGATTTTAGAAAAAATTAATCAACTGAATACCTATAAGAATAAACACCAGTTGTTTGTGTATACTTATAAAGTCTTAAAAGTTAAATATTTAGCTTCCATTTCTATGTTAATTGTATACTATTTCATTTCAATTACTAAGGATGATTATATGAGCACAAATATGATATATAGCAGATAGCGTACTATTCTGCTATACTAGTAGAGATCCTCGGCAGAACCGAAAAATTTTCGTATATGCTCATAGTTCCTCTTGAAAGGCAATGGCAAACCACCGAATAGTATACTTGCTCAGGAAACCTCCCTCAAAAATTGTTGTTCAGAATCGGCGCTTAAACTGAAGGTCCCCATACACATTGTGTACGATTAATGTACGAGTATATGAAAGGGAGGCGCCTATGCACTGACATAACGTATGGCACTTGAAGAAAAAGGATGATCCAAAGCAAGGGATAGAAATATTTGTTGTTTTTGAATAATATACATACAGAAAGATTTTACTAAAAAATCTAAAAATTTAGCTAAATACAGATCTAAAAATAATTTTATTGAACCATCAAAATAATTACGTAAGACGCTTAAACTAGTTGCTAAAATATCAAACTTTTGACAGCATTGCTCATCGCTCATCATGTTTGAATTTTTTTTCATGTTTTAATTATTTTTGTGGTTCAACAAAATTATTTTCAGATCTGTATTCAAATTTTTAGATTCTACAGAAAAATCGTTTTTTCTGTGTAATAAAAACTTTATATTTTTTTTGTGTTTTTTCTGTGTAATAAAAACTTTATACATATGAAAGATTGGTGTTGATTGCAATAAGTATTTACGTTTAATTGAAAAACTAAATATTTCATCAAAAAAATAATTATTGGAAAATAAAAAATTCAGAATCAGTTGATAATGTCGAGTGTTAAGTGTTTAATTATTATATTTTTTTTGCTATATTATATAATAACTCCCGAGAACAGATGTTTTTCTCTGAACTCTGTTTTTTTACGTCAAGTTGCAAGTACCTAAGATTATTCCTCTTTTACATAAGAAATTAACTTAAAAAAAAGAAACAGTCAATAATAACACTTGATCTGTTTTGTATTAATTCTCGCAAAAAATCTTTGTATTTATTAATTTCTTTCATTGCAATTTTACGATTCCAAATTTATCTCTTAACCCATAAATAATTTACTGATTTAATCATGCACTCCCGCAAGAGAAAGAATAATTCTGTCGATGATTTATTAGCAAACCGTATATAAATCGTCTCCGACCCATCGTGATGCATTAAAATTTCAATGCACGTTTCGTGATCAGAATGTCATCATCGAGTAAAAGATCGACCTACATACGCCGGTGGAAGTTTTCGCCGCGGTAAACGGATTGAATCGCCTGTCTAAAGGCTTAGGTCGGACATTAGGGATTAGGCGTTATCGCGGATATAGGTACACCCCACAGTGTACACCGTATCAGAGGGAGTCAAATTGGATCAGTCGATACGGGGTCGCGTTATGAACACGAGCTGTCCTACACTCTCACTCTGCCGGCTGGCTACTCTCTGCCGATCCTCTTCTCGCTTTGTGCGCGTGAGAGGGCTTTGTGTTCCTCGCCGATTCTCCGTTTATCCCGTATTCCCCACGAATCCCCATCATCGGGAGTCGCCTCCTCATCGACTCTCGCGCGCGCGCAATGTTTATCGTTCGGAGTAGAGAAGCGTCTCCATGTGAACACGTGACTACAGCAACATCGCTACGATCAGAGAATGCGAATATGTCTGCGAATCAACATAGATGTGTGGACTGTATTTACGATAGTATTGAGCAACACAGACAGAAGAGAAATACATGAGAGCGAGTGGGTAAACGTCCCTTGCGTCGATCGTGCACGAACAACACATCACTTTCACTCACCCTTCACACGCTCTCCAACGGTGTCCACTGCCGAGTGTGTTGTGCATGCGTGAATAGAGAGCATCCTCTTGAACGCGTGGCCGAATTACCCTTTCGCACAGCGTCTCGCTCTCGCCGTCAATAAATATCTTGATCAATTATCCTCGCACGTTAGGACACTGCGTAGTGCGTACGTACGTACGTGCGATAACATACAGGATGATAATGAATGCTTCTCGGCCACGACGCGGAAGACCGGTAATTTGGCAGATGCGATCGGTTACGGGAATAATTCTGCGGGTACGTTTCTTCATCCGTGTGACATGCTTATGTGTTTATCCGCTTGTGTCTATCTATAGATGCTGCCTTTCGCGTACAGATTGTGTCCACTTACCGAAAAGCGCTACACAGAAAGGACGATTTCGCTGAACTGTGTCTAAAAATTTAGCTGGGTAGATTTGAAAATAATTTTGTCGGACCATCAAAATATAATTACTTTCTAAATCTGAATCAGTGGATAATCACTATCAGTGCCAGTATCATCACTGGTCAGTGAATTAAAAATATGAGATCCATAATCTAGCTAATCTTTATTATATGATCTAACTAACCTCGTTTTAATGCTTAAATTCAATGAATACGAAGAATTGGAAGATTGGAATTAACGTGAAAATGTCAGTATTTTAGTTATATAATGCTCAAACATTCTTCCTTTTTTAGTTGGACTTTACTGATTATCAATGCTAAATATACCATTGGGTAATTAATGACTATCCACTGATTCAGATTTAGAGAGTATATTTTGATGGTAAGATGCTCAAACTGGTTGCTGGAATGTTAACACTTTTTACAGCATGACTCATCATGCTTCAGATGGCTAATTATTTAAATGGATTTAATAAGATTATTTTTTAATCTATATAGATTGTTGTTGTTGTACTTCTGAGAGACATTACAAATTAAGCAAGCAGTTTCTAAGAAAAATGTACTATATGTGTGAACCGATTACAATCGTTGTTTGAGTGGGCAACTGACCGATAGCATACAAAGTTGCGACGATAATCGACGTCAATTTATCAGGATACGACGGTGATTCTGGTTATACATTTGTAACATAAATAGTCATGAGGTTTATAAGAAACATATGAATAACAACAGTACAATTATGTTGGTTAGCACAAGATATCTTTTAATGTTAAGTACTCAATCTATAAAAATTGTATGCGAAACCGCAAAACATTTATGATGACATCTCTAATCACTTTTACATTTAAATTGTTTAACTATTTTATGTAAATTACATTTATTATGTCTCCTTTATTGCTATTTCTATTTTTATTTTAATTTTAATGTTTCACACTGAAAATGACCTGATTATAGATCGAAACGTTTGTATTTTCATGTATCAAGATTAACATTGATTAATTGTAAGCACCTATCAATGTTGATTCGTAGCTTTTCTCTTATGTATTTAATTGTTAAATCTATATCTTGTAAAATTTTTAGATAGTACTTCAACAAAACTGTTCTTTCTATTGTATGAATTTGATATTCATGAGTTCTTTCTTTTTCGCCACTTTTTACCATAAGAAAATCGTGGAGCCTAAGTTGCGAAACGTGTCATTAGATTATATTGCATCGATCGAGACGGTTTGACATCGATCGCAACCGCGTGCGAGGGTGAATAATTTTATTCGATTTTTACGAGCGACACCGATGAGTCCCGCGGCGCCGTTTACGTTACTACTCGACACCGCTCTCTTGATCGCTGAAATATATATATATAAAAGGCCGGATACGGCAATCACCAATTTTCTCATTTCTCACGTCAACCACATATATTTTCTTGAATTCGTGCGACGTGACAAACGTAAAAGCAAGACAGAAGGAAGTTTCCCGAGCTTGCACCTCGTTCCAAAGTTGCTCATCCTTAATCCTGGTATTACTTGGAGATAGACTGGAGATAGACTCTCAGGTCTGTCACGTCGGGAGACACGGCAAATTAGTTCACATCGATCAGACAGGCTCTTCTGTCTGCAACGAGAATATACCGCGTCCGACATTGATCAATTCGTGACACGATTGATTAATTCTTTGATTAACTGCTCCCCGCACGCTCGCATTATATCTTGTACACGATCGCGTCACGAACTTTCTTCAGTGCGACACTTCATCCCTGATTTAAAACTCTTTTCCTACACTTGTCTCTTTGAAATTCTGATTTCGCGTCAGGACGCGCTCATTTACTCACGTGTATCGCTGTCGCGTGTCAAATGAATGTATCGAATATATAATCCCCGGTATAGAAATAAGAACTATCAGCGATCAGTTTATCGCTGCTTTGTATGTTAAATAGAACGCTCGTGCTAAATGGAGCTATGTAAAAGCCCTCCCCATTCGCGCAGTTGTATTTTAACCGAATAAATGTCGCGCCGGCGAAGTTCCGGCTGTCGGTTCTCTCTATTTTGCCGATACGTTTAATACACAGGTCATGTAATCCCGGCGCAATTCGATTGCTATTCAATTGCTGCATCATGACGTGCCGCGCAGGAATAATTATGCGCTAGGCCGGGCTCCATAATACTCCAATTTCGCATTGGCGTTTGCGCATATAGCGCGAAACATAAAGGAAGTTTCTCCAATCCGTTACTTCATTGTAACTCGCGTATCGCGAATATAAATCGGCGGATCGATACGCACTTTCAGCAAATTAATTATTATCCGTCGCACGATAATTTCCTTGCACGAATACCGCGCGATAATTGATACCAATGCGGATACCGGCGATGAGGTCTCTGGCGCTCAATTACGATTTTCCAGCGAAGCTGGAGGGCCGGGTCTCTTGTTCCTTTGTTCGCTCGACTCTCGTGACGCCGGGCGAAGTGCTTACGATTATTCGTCAATGGTGAATCGATTTATTGCGATGGAACGGCGATAATAAATCACTCCACCGGTCAACCTTATCTTTGCACCGATGTATCGCTCTTGTCAGAGTACGGTATTGTTAACCCGTTGACTGCAGAATCTATAATGTATACGTGGGTACATATGTGCATGGTGTGCAAGGTCGAAATTGTGTAGAGGAGAGAGAGACAAGAGGAGACACAGAAAAAGAAACTCACGATGCCTCTTATCTTTTCCAGCAGGCAATTTAATTCTATGCGTAGACTTTTTAAATGGTTATTTTATGTATCTCGATTATCTGGCGCTATTACATTAATTCAAGAGACATAAAAATCAAGTTTACAACAGATTAGTCTAGCTTAACTCCTATGCTTTATTTTTATTGGCAAATACGCTACGCGAGAGTTATATGGGAGAACGTTCGTGGGCAGATGGTTGTACGAGTTAACGGTAATTCGGAGCATTACAATGGCTACGTTGGTAATAAATCATTGCCGAAGCCATTATCTCGGGCTACGTACGCGAGTACTGGCGGCGGCGGCGGCGTTCGCCTACGTACAACACATTTCTGGATCTTTCGAGCTCTACCAATTTTTATCCACAGAGAGAAAGAGTCGCTCTCTACGCGCGACAGAAAAATTCGTGAACCTTCGGCGCGCATTAGCGCCGCTCTGATTTGTTTCGTGTGCATAGCACGCTACGTGAATACAAAGCGTCGTGCAACAAAACGAGTACAATGGCGAATAAAGGTATAAAAGGACGCGCGAAAGTTCCGGTTGACAAATCGAGCCACGTAGGAAACTTCAGGCACATGTAAAAATATCCCGCGAAACACACCGCGCACTTTCGCGCGACTTAAACGCGGCAGTTCGTGAATTAAAGCTCGTGTTCTAGGTAATTAAATGGAGAATATGTATCGAGATTGTTCAAATTTGCAATCGATCTCCGATAATGCGTAACTCAATTAATTATATGAAAATCTAATCCTTACAAATCCGTAGATTTACTCTTTTTTCTAACTACTAATTAAAATATTAAGATAGTAGAATTAAAATTTCTATTGGGTGCTTATGAGAGACAATTTTATTTCAATCAAAACAGTTCGTCTCGGAATATTATTGTACATTTACTTGAAATGTTTAAAATTTTTTGTACAGTATTCAATGCATGGCGACATTTAAACCATTTACGAAAGCCAAACAGATGAGATCCGTTATTTTATGGATTTTCATCGATATCGAATAAATATTATACAGACAGTGCTTTTTGTTTTAATGCATTCGATATAATAACATTCAGAAACAGTCCAACGTTTTGGGTTAAATTCGATGATATGACTGAAACAAAATGCGTTTAGCTTCATTTGCGATTGTTTTATTATTACTGTTTGTTATTATTGTTACCATATTACAATATAGAACGTTGTGCGTCGTTATATGATATTTTAATAGTTTATTTTGATGCTTATAGTATCAAAAAATCTAATACAAAAATATTGAGCTCACGGTAATCGAAGTTTTTCAAGTATCGTGTGCAGAGTTTACGTGTTTAGATAAACTAAACCATGTTTAGATTTACTACAGCCTTTTCTGTAAAAAGCACCTCAAAAGTTGACGTAAATGTTCCATATTTATCGGAAAATCAATTAAAAAATTTCACTGAAAGATAATATTTATTTTTATAACAATTTTAATATTTTATTAGTCGTCCGATGGCCTTTATTATCGCCAATACTCTTTTGAGAGAAATAATTTGAAAGTGTTTTGTACTTATAGCCAAGACTGTATATTAAAAATAATTCTGATATCAACATATTGATAACATAATAGATAGAGACATATTTTTTATATAACTTTAACATTCTTATCGATATTTTATATTTTTAAATATATTTAAGAGAGCCGAGTTTGCACGATATAAAAGTTTACCGCGCGAAGTCTAAAAAGAAATTATGATTAAGCGATGATTTATTAATCAAGCGATAATGAACGAAGCTTAATGTTCATCTCGGTGAATTCACTCCAAAAACGCGCTGCACATGCTCGGCTTTTTAAAGTCTTATCGGATCGAATTTTTGCTTAAGTACCAAAGTATTTAACAGACTTTAGGGAGAAAAGTATTAAGCATTTAATGCAATTAATCGACGAGTAATGTTCTCTTATGGATTAAAAGAGCTTAAGGCTCTGAAATCGAGTGTTTTAACAGAAAGCCGTGCAGTTTAAACCGAGATTAAAGGAAGCTGGAAGAATGAGACATAAGATTCAGATATTATCTTAATCTCTCTTCAGTCGCTCTCCACGACACGAGATGCCAGTAGAAAACGTCGGGAAGAAGAGAATGGTCGGGCTTTATTATATTTGTATTACTCATTCTCTACGACTTAGATTGCACAAACATAATTATTTATATTATATATTAGCGAACATTAAGGATGTATTACAAATGTTTTTTAATTAAATGAAAAATTATCGAAAAATTGCAAATTTTTCTACATTATGTTTGGAAATAATAAAAAATGTTTTAACGGCGATTTCAAACATGGATCAAAAATAATTTTAATAAAAAGACATATTTTTAAAAATAATTGAATAAATGAAAAAATTTTCATTTAAATTAAATACAAAATTGTATTGTTAAATGTTAACCTTATTGAACTATTTTATATTTATATAAATTTATTTTTATATGGAAAGTAAATTTTTGCAGATCACTATATACAGCAACTATATATTTGATAAACTTAACTTGATTATTACGAATAAAAAATTATAGTGACTGTTGTAGATTGTTGTTTATATTACATTTATATATTGTTCCGCAATTTCCTTTACAAAAAATTTATTTACTTTTACTTTTATTTACTTTTAATAAGATAAAGGAACCTTAATTTTTATAAATACAATATCATTGCACTTATTAAAATAATTCTTAATAATAATATAATTAGTGGCTTGGTTCAATCAAAAATTAATGAAAGTAATTCCAGCCTTTTTCAACTTCGATAAAATCAAAAAAAGTAACATGCGATCGTTATCTGCTAATCAATCTTCAATACCCGCAAAATTAAACCACACGCTTTTATTTTTCAAAGTTATCTCATTAAAGCTAGTGAGTACAGTCGGTTCATATAACTGACTGCTCGTTTTATGTATAAAGTCGATATTTAGTATTCTAATTTAGTATTGTATAGGGAACAATAAGCGTTACAGATTATCAAATAACATGTTCGTTCGCGTTCACTTCCTTTCATATTCTGTTGCTTCCCTCCGACAAAATTATATAATATTCTGATGGATCTATTGTAGCCATTTTTGGTATCTGTGCATTTGTATACGTAAACATTACGAAAGGTATAATAACTAGCATTTCTATGGGCGCAAATCATATACTGTGATCAGGATGCAATAGAAATCGTAATATCAGAGACCGATAATGAAAAATGGTTCCTCAGTACCGCTAGCGATCGAGGAAATAACTCCAACCGTGGCAACATATTCCTTGGCATCGTCTGTCTCGTTCATCTTCGTTTTATTGCGCTCATGGTGTCCCTCGCTCGTCTAATGCCGTCATCATGCCGTCGTCGTCGGCGTTCGGCGGCTTATAACGCCGAATCTCGCCACAAATTTGAAGTTGCGCGCGATGGCAATCGCTACACAGCCTTCCTCGAACTTTTTTCATAAAGTACCCCGTATATTCTTTATTTTCTTTTTCGTGGTTCCGCCTCGATAGAGAGAAGCTCCCCTC
>Ga0157364_1000739_pt1 | contig 24477 bp, 15 predicted proteins | sample AttsexASBM2_FD_111476 | JGI IMG/M metagenome (GOLD analysis project Ga0157364, IMG submission 111476) | Fungus gardens microbial communities from leaf cutter ant in Ribeirão Preto, State of São Paulo, Brazil - Atta sexdens ASBM2 | ecosystem: Host-associated > Fungi > Mycelium > Unclassified ...
GGGCTTCAGCCGCACTTTTCTTCCAATTAAAGCAGAAAATCAAAATCTCCCGCAAATACTGCTTGGTTAACACAAAATTCGACATTTCAAACACAGTAAAAATCAAGATTTTTTTATGAAACTCAAAGCGATATAAACTGAATATTATTAGCAGATGTTTAACCTCTCTGAAACCGCCAAAATTAGTTATCACTATGAACCATTCACAACAGCTGGAGCTATCTTTAGGGAAACGGACTGAACTAATTTGTACTCCCAATAAAGCGAAAGAAATTTTCAATTAATAGGATATTTTTTATTTATTTCATAAAAATAAACAATTTCATTTTATAATTTAATCTTAAAGGACAGTATATAGCTCTGTATCATTCGGAATTAATTCTTCTTCTTCTAGTTTCCCTGTATGGACTTCGACCCTATATCTTAACATTCGGATTGACGTGATCAAGCTCGCCATCTGTTAGCTCTAAAGAGAAACAGGAGGGAATATATCAATAGTGGGAGTAGCTAAATTCGCGGACGAATATATGTTATGGCAGCCATTTTGAACATTTTTTTTGACGTTTATACGACAGTTTTAACAAGGAAAAAGATCTTGAACAACAAAACAGTTCATTATTAATCAATATTGTAAAGAGCACTTTGCTGGGCATGTGGTAATAACTTCAGCTCGAAATTATGGGATAACCTTTCATCGGTTAACATTATCAGTAATATGAGAATTTTATATTTTGGAGGTTATACTTAATCATATGTATACTAATGTATACTCAAAGAGTAAAAAGAAACAGGAGGGAGTGTATTAATAGTGGGAATATAACTAAATCCGCGAACAGATGTATGTCATAGCAGCCATCTTAAGCGTCCACTTTTTATGCTAGTATGTATAGTCACTTCCGTCCGTTTACTTAGAATCAAATATTCTCTCTTGTTTCTCTTTACTCTTTGGCTAGCTCGCATCTCAGATTTAAACAATGGTCTGAATACATAATTCTGAATACTATAGAATTTTATAGTATACGTAACGTAAATCATAACATGTTAGCGCACTAACGTCGTTGTAAGCGTGTTCTAAATATGGGCCGGAAAGTATAGTATGTTAGCGCGCTAACATCGTTGTAAGCTCATTCAGGAGATCGATTCTGTATCTTGAAACGAGGTGAAAATTACAAAAGTGAGCGAATTTACTAAAATACTAATAATTTTATTGGTCAACATCTAGTAAATTGCTCACTTTTGTAATTTTCATCTTGTTTGAAGATATAGATTCGATCCCCTGAATATGGGCTAATAGATATATAGGCAATAGGAACAGGGAATAACAAGCTGTCCAATCAAAGCTCTGGGATATAATATCGAACTTAAACATCAGAGCTCTGATTGGACAGCTCATTATTCACTGTTGCCTGTGCCTATTGCCTGTGTCTATTGTGTTTAAGCCTTTACATTGCCGAACGCACCTTATGGTTGGTAGCATGTTTTTATGACAACATATCTAGGGATCGATTCTGTATCTTGAAACGAGGTGAAAATTACAAAAGTGAGTGAATTTACTAGAATACTAATAATTTCATTGACCAATATCTAGTAAATTTGCTCACTTTTTTCATCTTATTTGGAGATACAGAATCGACTCTCTGTAACGCTGGCAATCAATTTTAGAACACATTTGCTGAAACTGAAGCGGGGAGCATAGACTTTTACGTAACGGATAAGACATAAGTATCCAATCAGAGTTCTTTATTTCATGGAAAGGAAGGAAACGAAAGACTTTGATTGGTACATTTTCTTATGCATTACATGTTAGACAACAAGATTCTGTGTTTTCCGCTTAATATGACGTCACAAAATTGTCTGACGCGCGTCAACTGACTCTTATGAAAAAGCACCTTTACGTCCCACGTTATAAATGCTTCGAAGCATTTTTTGATTGGTCAATTAGTAAAGTTCTTTCTTCCGATTGGTCAATCAAAAACTTCGGAACATTTGTAGCGCCAAGTAGGACCGCATCCTAAATCTACTGAACGCGATTAATATTAAAAAATGTGTTCACGTTGCTTGAAATTTCTAAAAAAAGATGTTGTACTTACAGCGAGATAAATATTTATCGAAGTTAGAAAAAAAACAATTTTGTGTGCAAAAAATGCATACAACTTGAACAAATCTAAATTAATTTGGTACGATTATTTAGTGAGATTTTTATTTAAATTTAAATTATTTAATGATTATATATATATAAATTAAATGATTTAAATTTAAAATACAGAAGGTCGGTTTCACCAATGCCAATTACTTGATCAGCATGAAACTGACCAATCGTATTCGCTATTTAGTAAAATTGACCAATTTTACTAATTGGCGTTGGTGAAACCGGCTCAAAATGTCTTGTTGGAAACAATGTATATATTCGATGCAACATATTCAAACTCTTCTTTCTCTCATATCTGATTAAAAAAAATTTTTTTCCTTTCCCCTCCTCCCTCTTCCTGCCATCATCGTCTCATCGGCGATATAAACAGTATAACCTCCGGTATATTCTGAAATGATCCCTAAAAATCAGTAGAGATGTCAACACAGCAACCGTCGACCGCAGTTTTCCATCCTGCGACGTAAATCTCATCAGGTGTCGGAGATAATTCTCGGGCAAGCATGGAATTCGTGCGGAATCTCGTTGGCTGTAACCTGAAACGATCATTTCTCAAGGCACCCATAATACGTCTGCAATACGTGCGATGCATCAGGTACATACAAAGTCAAAATGAATGAAATGAATTATAGATTATTTAACGATTCGAATTATCTTATGTTACGATTAATTATTGACAAAGAGAGAACTTCATTTTTGAATAAAGACTTCACTATGACGTCAATTGTTGCAGATCAGTTTTTGCTTGCCCTGTTTACATGTAGAATTAGTTTAGAAGAGAGAAAGAGGGGGAAAGAGTATTGTTACAATTTATAGATTTTGATTGGACACTCTGTAAATGCATATTGATGCATATTAAAGCCATACACAAATTGATGTAAGGATATGTATTTGATATAAGTACAGAAATGAGCGAAATCCTTAATATATTTTATTGTTAAATAAAATATATACTTTATAATTATAAAATATTTACATTTTACTTTTATATTCATATTAAGCCAATATATAACAGCTTCAATATACCAGTAAATCATAGTACATTCAATTGAATTTGCTATTCATTAAAATAATTTGCGTTGTTGAAATATAAAAAGTATCTATATTTATGTTACATGTTAAGTTGGAATTAAACCAAATAAGAAATACTAACAAACACAAATCAACTTGTTTCAATGAATAGTACAGAAAAGAATAAATTCATGATGAATTCAGTCACTCGCACTATATTAGGATATCTTCATATAGTGAAGTTGACACAACTATCATTCTTCGTTACTCATGGAATACAAAGAAAAATAGAACATTTGTGTTGATTTATTATATATTACTGAATGGAAGGTACTCTAGATCAATTCACTAAGATTGCTTTATATAAAGTATTTAAATGGAATGGCATAATATAGTATTTTCCATTTAATTTCTTGTCATGCAGAGAATAACAAAGATAAAATAACTTGGATTGACTTACAAAATGGAAAGCATCCATAATCAATTTTAACAATGAAATAATATATGTTTACTTTATTAAATGATATGACTGTGGTAAGAAGACAAGGTGTATAATTTCTGAGAATATGCAGTAGGAGAGTGAATTGTGGTCAAAATTTGATTGGTTGTTTCTAGTATTGCTATTATTGTGCGCAATGACACCTTATATTCTTACATCATGAATATGACAATGTTATTTTTGGGTATTTAATCGTTTAAAATATTCATATGTTTTTACATTTAACCTTGCCAATTTTTACAGCAGCTTTTATGTACTAATTTAGTATAAAGCAAGTGACCAAATTTATTATTAAATTTGCATCCATGATTGCCTTCTGATAGGCTTAAACAAAAAAGGTTGTTTATGAATTTATCAAAAGAATCAAAGTTTATTATTAGTAATTTAGAAAAATAACAGCATAAAAAATTAAGTGCAGTTATTCCTCAGTTAAATCAGTTTTTAGATTTGAAAATAAATTGCAACAGAATATTGCCTTTTAATTTATAACAATTATTGGTTATTTATATATACATATGATGCTGTTTGGTTTTTATTATTAGAAGTTTTTTACAATAACCATTACTTAAACTTGAAGTCTTAAGCAAGCCGTCTTAAGCAAGTCTTAAGAAATTAACCAATCATAGTTGAATATGAGAAGAATAATTGATTATGATTAGGCAATTTCTTGATTTAGATTGGGTTGTTCCACTTTTCAATAAAGCTCACTGTCTTACTCTCTTATGCTCTTATTCTTTTATTCTTTATCCAATAAATAAATTATCACATAGTTTATCTGAAGATGGAACAACCTTTAAGAGCTTGAATAATTGTTTATTGTGGAAAATCTCTTTGTCATAGTTAATTAACTGTTATTGCGTTCACAATCATTAACAATATCTAAATTAAAAATTATATTATGTCCTCTGGACATAATTATTGCTCTCTTTTTATTCTTTGTTCTTAGAGTCGATTCCTCTAAGTGTCTTGCATTGTGATATCTTTTATAATTTTTTTCTCAGTTAAAAATTAATATTGATTAAATATCAGAAATTATAATGAAAAATTGCACGAGCTTCAGACACTTATGACATCATAATATTCAATTATGTAATATTTACAATAAAAAAATGTTTTTATAGATTAGCTGAAGTCGGCAAATTAGAAACACCAAAGTTACAGGGAAAATATGAGACAGGTCAATTGATTTTACACAGAGTCTTTGGTTACCGAGGTGTCATTCTATTTCCATGGTTGGCAAGAGTATATGACAGAGATATATCTAATAAGAAGGATGAGTATGTTATTTATAGTTATATGGATAAATATATCTGTTTGTATATAAATATTGTGCACTGATAATTTGTACATTTAATTACAGAAAGGATAACAGCAATTTTAATAGTGTCGGCGAGAAAGAAGTAAAAGGCAGAACACATACATTTTATCAAGTTTTAATTGATCAACGTGATTGTCCTTATATAGTAAGCAACATTCAGAAACTATAGATCTATTTTTTATTTTTGCACTAGACTGCACTTTCTTTCTCGTTGTTGCCAAGTAATATCATTCATATATTTATTTCACTGTAAATTCTAAAAGTGTACACTAAATTCAGTTATAGAAAATAGATCCTATCTGTTTTCAGATTGAATGCTCGTAAAATGAAATAAATATATGTTTGAAGAATTTCACAAAAGTGAGAAAAAAAATGTTATTGCATTCTAACACTGATATAAAGAATTGTATAATATTATACTGTGATTAACATGTGTCTAATATATATACATATATATATATATATATATATATATATATATTTTTTTTTGCAGCGTGCTCAAACAGAGGCAGTTACTTTTTTGGGCAATCATGAGAGCAGTCGCAGCTTGTACGCAATTCCTGGATTAGATTATGTCGCTCACGAGGATGTACTGCCATATACCACAAATGAGAAAGCGGCGCTGCAGCATGAACTGTTCGATAAATTTTTGACTTATCATCCAGACAAGGAGCCATGCTTTATGGCGCAGGAGACCCTTCGCACGTGGCAGAAAAAGAATCATCCGTGGCTTGAGTTGTCAGATGTACATAAGGAAACAACCGAGAATATTCGCATTACCGTTATACCGTTCTACATGGGTTGCAGAGAGAGTCAAACTACTTCTGTATATTGGGTGAGTTGATATAACAAAGTCAGATGTCTTATTCCATTAGAAAAGAGAATTGAGTTAAACGTTAATTCTTCGTTACATCTTCTGGTTTATAGTGGCGTTATTGTATCCGACTAGAAAACTTGGGTGAGTTGAGCGTGCAATTGCGTGAAAGGCATTGGAGAATATTTAGCTTGTCAGGTACATTGGAAACTGTTAGAGGAAGAGGTGTAGTGGGTCAGGAACCTGTGCTATCGAAAGCTTTACCTGCTTTTCAATATAGCAGTCATGTGAGTTTGCAAGCTCCTAGCGGTCATATGTGGTAAGTATAATTATTTGGCTGCTTTGCTTTTAGAAGACATAGTCGAAATATTCTTCTATGAATTATTGACAATCAATGAATAATAAAAATAGAATGATACTCTTGTCGATTGTATCTTCTACAACAAAAATGCAACCTTAATTTCTTGTAAATAAAAAAGGCATTATTTATTTAATTGTTCTCAATGATTTTGTTTTCAGGGGAACATTTAGGATGGAAAGAGAAGATGGATATGCGTTTGATTGCAGAATTCCACCATTCTCCTTAGAATCAAAAGCAGAGCCATCCACACCCAATGTAGAAATCTGATTCTTTAACGAAGGATGATTTAATAATTATAAGCGATGATTAGTTAGATAAATATATAACAATTATTAGATGATGATAATATAGCTTCAATCAATGATTGATCTAAGTGTGAATTTTGTGATAACTCGGAAACTAATTTCGCAGATTTAATAAAATTATAATGTATATATTTTCTCTGAAAAAACCCTGTAATCTCATAATAAGAAGATATCTAGCATCCATCATTCATTTTCTAACAATCTAATTTTAATGAAATTTAATACTATATGTAAATGTAAAAAAACTAACTCTTTAAATATATTGAATATGTAAATACAGAAAGAATACTCAATCAACATGAATTTTGCCATTTTATTTCTATAAAATCGATTTTGCTTGAAAAAGTTCAAAATTAAAACATCAAATAATTGAAAAAATTGAAAAAATTGAAAAGATGTAAAAATGATAAAAGGCGGGTAAGAAATTTTTTTACTACCTGTTACGTTTTATATAATTTTTTTTGAACTTCGAAAATGTTTATTTATCCCACGAAATGCGTCTAAGGAAACTATGGGAAGGTCTTACGTAACCACTCGAAAAGATCCCCGGATCCCCGGAATGAAAAATCATGGATCGCGTGTTTTGGCCACCCGATACGGACAGCTGCAGAACACAGAGGAGAGGGAGTGAGCGAGATAGAGCGACATAGATCTTGCTTTGTCTATCGATCACGGGATAAAAGCGAGGTGCGCCGTTTCCATAAACGCAGCCTGAAGCTCGAACGCAGTTGGAGGCGTTGGAGCCACAACGCGATCATTGACTTGGCTGTTTTTGGCGTCGCCTGGGTTTGCTTGCCGCATCCGTTACGATGGTTGTTTGTAAGTTACGCATGTACACGCTATGTAGATTAGGAAAAATGTTACCGCTGCGATGGAAATGTTTTTTTTTGGAAATGAGGCGCGTAGAAAAACATCTGGCCCGCGTAAAAAATTACTTGGGATTAGACGCGATGAATCGATAGACGTGAGGATGTAATTGACCAGCCTTAACCTTTCCAAATATGCCCGATTTTTTTCTCTCGCGACTTGCCACACCCTCGAATGTTATTAATAATTTCAAAATCGCCACTTGCGAATACCTTTTCTACCGTCGAATTGCGCGAATGTTGGCATCTTTGTTTCAAATCGAATGTTTATTGACGCGATAGTGATAGCGTTCTTTCCTCGTATTATGCGACAAACAATATAACAATGCACGGATTGAAGTAAATAAACCATGTAGAATTTTGATTAAATTTAATTTTTAATTGCTCTTCTTTTTTAGGTCCATTAACTCCCGAGATTCTTGATCAGCTACGTGCAAAGTTTTATGCCGATAGCCGCAATGTATTGGCACAGAATGTCTGTACAAAAACGAATCCTATCGAGGCTTGTGCTTCGAGAAAGATTCTAGAGGAGACCCACCATGTCTTCACTCATAAGATTGAGACTGAAGGCAAGCCTGTAACTAATCAGAAGAACTCTGGAAGATGTTGGCTGTTTGCTATCTTAAACGTCATGAGAACTAGCTTCATGAAACAGCATAATCTAGACGAGTTTGAGTTTAGTCAAGCTTACCTATTTTTCTGGGATAAGGTTTGTTAATTTTCAGAACATGACATACGAGATTGGAACTAATTATTTGTACTAAATTTGTATTAGAGTTAGACTTTTTTTTAGTAATTTTAAGTTAATTTCGTCTTTTTTTTCCAGCTGTAACTATAATTTATTTATATTTTTTTTGTAATAACTAATTTGAATTACTTTAATATTTTACACATTTTAAATTTATTTATCAATTTAATGTGATTGGAGAATCTGAATAGTAATGTTAGTGCTGCACTGGTTGTGTATAAGACAAAGGAGTTCAAAAGACAAACAGTAATTTAATTTTGCTAATATCTACTAATTCTTTATCTGCGTTAGTGAATTATCTTTATAAATATTACATTAGTAACAATATTTTTACAGTTTAATCTTGTTTATTATCAATGTCTTGATTCTTTATTTGTAAAAGGCCTCTACAATGAGATTAATAGTAAGTGTAGTAAGTTATAAAAAATTAATCACAATAGAAGTGTATGTATGACTGCTTAGTATGCAATGTTGCTCCTAAAAAATGGTCCATAAAAGTAAATTATCTGTACGAATATCATAAGGCAGCAAGATATAAATAGTAATCACATTAGACAACAAAGTAATCACATTAGAGAATGTAAAGTTACTATCTTACATTTTCTATTATGATTGACTAATTTGCTTGCTGTTTACATTTTACTGTCTTATATTTTTCTATGAATTTTTAGTTAAATTTTTTAAAATATAATTGTATGTAAAAAACAAAAACATTTTATTATTATGACATTACATAGCCAGCTGTATTTCTCTTGCAGGTAGAACGTTGCAATTACTTCCTGCACAATATCGTAAATACTGCGAAGCGCGGCGAGGCGGTCGAGGGCCGTTTAGTCAACTTCCTGTTGACCGATCCTACCTGCGATGGTGGCCAATGGGACATGATTGTGAATCTGATAACTAGACACGGTGTCGTGCCGAAAACGTGTTTCCCGGAATCATATAGCTGCGAATCCAGCGTTCGTATGAATAGCCTACTGAAAAGCAAACTAAGAGAATATGCCAAGGCTCTGCGAGACATGATCGACAATGGTGCGTCTGATGACGAACTGAAGACACGAATAAATGAGCAGATGACGGTGATCTATCGAATAATCGGCATCTGTTTGGGTGTACCTTCTGAGAAGATTACATGGGAATATTACGACAAGTCGAAGAATTACAACTGCGTGGGCCCGATCACGCCACTAGAGTTTTACGAGAATTGCGTGAAACCGTATTACAATGTGAACGATAAAGTATGCCTGGTAACCGATCCACGACCGGGCAATCCTTATGGGAAACTCTATACTGTAGATTGCTTGGGAAATGTCGTGAGTGGGAAAACTACTCGCTACAATAATCAGCCAGTAGAATTATTGATGAAATTGTGCGCCGAGAGTATCAAAGATAATGAGCCTGTTTGGTTCGGTTGTGATGTTAACAAAAGATTAATAGATAAACATGGTATTCACGATATAAACACTTACAATTTCGAACTAATGTTCGGCACCGACATTCACCTCGGGCTTTCTAAAGCCGACAGATTGCTCTATGGAGATTCTATGATGGTACACGCAATGGCATTTACGGCTGTTTCAATAGATGTAAATATTTTTCAATACCGAATTTTTTCTATACCGAATATATCAAATTTAAACAATATTTATTAATAGTTATATTCAGCAAAAAGAAAACAATTTTATAACTGTTGTAAAATTCTTTAATATGATTGGTCTTGGCATTAGTTTCTTACTGAATCTAAATGTATAAACCAATCATATTAAAGAATCTTATAATAGTTGCAAAGTTGCCTTTTCTGTTCAATGTTGCAATGATTTATCTAATATATGAATATTATTCTGTTTCAGAGAGAAGGTAAAATAAAGAAGTTCCGGATAGAGAATTCATGGGGTGAGGATCATGGTCAAAAAGGTTACCAGGTTGTGACAACCGAGTGGTTTGCTAATTTTGTCTTTGAGGCGGTCGTAGATAAAAAATACGTACCTGCGGACGTGATGGCTGTATTCAATCAGGAGCCAATTGTTTTACCCGCTTGGGATCCTATGGGCACGCTCGCTCATTGATGTTAAAGTGATTTAACTAAATGCGATGGCAAGCCGTTTTATTTTACAAACACAAAACATTTCAAGTATAACTCGAGAAAACGAAATATTTAATAAAAATTCCGGGGGCAGTGATTGTACAAATATACCAATATTTTATATCTTATACAAGAGAATGCAGCAGTATTGATAAGTGGCTTTGTATTAAGTCCATTTTGTTTATTACAGTATACGAGGGCAACGTTTAGTTAAATCATCAAGACTGAATACATGAGTTACCATATTTGAAATCACGAAATAAATATCGTTTAATGCGTGCGTTAAAAAACAGTTTCCGATAAAAACGGAAGTGTATTACGTTGCATCGCATACTTTATCTATAGGCAATAATATATCTGTTTTTAACATAATTTACCATTATGAATAATTAAATGTTGTTTCAGTACTTCGTTTTTAACATGCGTGAAAAACTATATCTCTTATAAACAAAAATAGACTGCAAATAATTTCATATTACATACCTGCGATTTAATAAATTTTTTATCATTTAAATGCAGTATTGTATGATATAGTAGAAGCGCTCGTATTTCTGTGCATGTTAATTTTAAAAATTCGCACATGTACACATTATATAATAAAGCAATAGAAAGAAATAATATAGATAGATATGTAAAATTTAATAAAAACTTGCCGATATAATTAAAAATTTTTGCTCAATAGCCATTTTAAATTTATTACTTTCCTACTACTTTAAATTCAATAATTTAATTTTTTAATCGAAAAGATAATGTTAAAAAAATTTTAGGACCAACATGTTTGTAAAATAATATATTATCAATATGCTTACAAAATGCAGATAGTAAATTTCCTAAATTTCTGAAGATATATGCAAAGATTTCAACAAAGATTTCTTTTGCTGTTTGTATTGCTTGTAACTATATCGCAATTTAGCCCATACACCCTGACACATGTTTTGGAGACGAACATCCTTTTCTTTGAGTGCAAAATTATAAATTCTCCGTATCATGTACTTAGGTGTGGTAAAATTGCCACGTTGAATGAAACTTAAGGCAGCATACAATCTGCAACGGGCAACAAGGAGAGGATTGTTAAGGCGCATTGCCAATTCAAACTGCTTCACTGAAATTTTGCCTGCCATTTTAGCCTGTGTAAGATATGTCAGATTAGTGAAAGCATATTACATAATTCGACAGAAGAGCCAACGATAACTTACGCAGTGATCAAATTCTTCCCCCAATGCAGAAAACGCTCCTCCAAGCGTGGATAGCCAAGACATGGCATGATCAACTTCTTGTCTTTCTATAACCATTTGCATTAATTTTTCACTCCTAAGAAAGGATAAATGTAAAAGACTATAATAGTTTAAATTAGTGTTTTAAAATCACTACAAAACTTGCCATTTGTAATCCAGAAATTGACTTTTTGGTATTCTCAATCTTACAAGTATTATCAGCGAATGTTCTTCTTTAAATGGTTTGTCACATGCTGTCTGAAAATGTTTTAACACTGTCATAGCACTCTTACGATAAACATATGATTTTGATATCATCGAAATATAGGCTGAGACGAGGTAGGAATTGAGTCCTTTTTTGCACAGACAAACTGGCTTTGTAAATCTACATATACAAAACTCATCATCATCCTCTAGAAATTGTGTAAACCATTCACTGTGTTCTGTATACCTAAATACACTGTGTAATTTGACCGTGACATCATCAAAAATCATACGGTCTCTATATACAATAAATCGCACGCGATTATTCATCTCTTGTCTTAATTTACGAAATTCTATATATTTTGCAGTATTATTGCACTGCATTTTCATGACACTGATAGAATCCATTTACAGAGTCCATTGACGGAAATGTATTTGGAGCTATTAGACATTTTCACAGTTCGAGAATCATCTAAAATTGAGCTTTGCAAGCAAATTTGTACTCGAACTTCTAAATTCCATTGGCAATTACTCGAATCATTCTCCAATGCGTCCATGACCGCTCGATAGTTCATGAAAGAATAGTACGCGAAAAGCGTAAATATAAAATTCCTCTAGTTTAGTCAGCTGTTAAATCAATGTTGCGAATTTCAACCCTTTTGCAGCTAATATCCCTAGAAGTGAGAATCTGATTAATTTTGTCTTATTTTTGATTGGCTTGATAAAAAATAGCGGCACTAATCAAATGATGACTGAGCACGTGAAAAAAATTAAAAAATAAATACGTGAATGTTTTCAGCTGTAAGAATTAATCATAACCTATTATTAATCATAATCTATTATTCTCCTCACATTCTATTGTAATTGATCAATTTCTTATAACTTGCAATTTATTAGGGTATATCCACATAAATTTGCATAGCTGCATAAATATATGCATAAATAAAATTATCCAATCATATGAGAAATGCAATTGGATAATTTTCTTTATGCATATCTTTATGCGACTATACGAGTTGTGTGGATTTATCCTTACACTTATTTTCATTGTAAACGGCTCTTTATATAAAGGGACCATATAACATAACCTCTATGCCTCTATCATGAGAGCATGGTGAACTGTGAAAGGTAACAGAAATCTGGGTATTAAATAGAAAAGTGGTAATTTAAAATATTCTAAAAACGTGGATTCAAAGAAAGAGGCTGCAAAGGATCGGCTGTTGCATAATAAGGTTATGTGATTACATACGGATAATAATCTATTAATCAAGATGCTAAAAACGCTCAAACTTGGTCACAGACTCTGCCGGGTTCATCGTGGTTCTAAGGATCTTGTGACGCGAGTGCAAAGAAGGCTATTCTTGTCGGAGGCTTATCGTTGCGAGGAAGCGTGGAGTCGTAGACTGGAGTCACCGCTGTTACAGAAGATCGAACCGATGTCGATGTACATCCAATTGGAACAAAAGTACGGGAGCGTCGGCAAAGTTAGCGCTGTCGATGTTGATATCTTTGTCAACAGTGTCACTGACAATCTGTATGCCAATGAGGTGATAAAGATTTTGCATAATCTCAGACAATCTGTAGAAACGACGAATATACTGGATTCCACACATCATGCCGTAATACGGTATTTCTTGCAGCACAATTACATCCAAGAATTGCTTGAAGTGCTGAATGACAGATTAAATTATGGTATTTTTCCTGATTATTTTGACTACAACATGCTCATGGATCACTTCATAAATAGGAAGGATTATACTTCTGCTGCAAAAGTGGCAAGTTTAGTCATGTTGCAGGAAGATGCAGGTCATCCTATTACTAATGCATTGTGCTTATATGCATGTCATAGATATCTAGAAAATCCTGATGATTGGAAGAAACCTGAGTTTCCAGTAGATACTTCAGAGGAAGTGAAAGTACGTGTAGGATATCTAAGAAATCCATACTTTGATGATCATTTTGATCTCATTGATCCGAAAGATCTTGTCGGCAAAACTCTAAACTTTCAAGGGAAGCATAGAGCAGATGCTATAGGGAGATCTTGCCAGTTAAGAGGCTTGATATTGTATAAGAAATATGACGATGTATTAAACTTAATAAAGAAATGGTTAGAGATGAAGCAAGACAAAATAGTTTACGAAGAAGTATTTGAATTAATATCAAAAGATAACAGTGAACTCCAAGATCAAGATGCTGAAAAGTTCAAACTTGTGGAGGTTCAATTGTCTATATTGAAGGAGAAACAAAATCTTAAAGAAAGCTTTATTGAAGCGATAGAGAATCTTATTAAAGTGGCTATAAACGAGGAAGCTGAAAAGGATATTTTTAAACAATGTCAGGTAATAAATATTAATAAAAATAATTTTTTTGGAATTTAATTAATTAATATCAATATATATCAATATATCTTAATATCAATATATACAGTAAATTATAAAATTACCAAATATACTCTGAATTTTCAGGCTTATCTCGATTGGGAACATAAAAGAACTTCAGTATTAGAAGCGCAAATGAAAGAAATAGACAAAGAAAGAAGAATTAATAATATCAAGAAAATAAAGGAGGATTTAGAAAAGAGAGAACAATTGTTGACATTCTTTGATAAAGAGGAAGAAATTGAATTGAAAATAGAAGAGATACAAGAAAAAGAACGCAAACAAGATGAACGTATTCGTGCCATGCACAATAGCGCAAAGCATTTAAGAAAGTTAATTACTATAGAGTCCTACATACCACCGGACATTAAAAGTAAGAAATAAAAATGTATATAAAAAATATAAAAAAGAACATATACACATGTGTATAGAGAATCAGAACAAAAAAAGTTGAAACTGTTATTTCGTTGTTATTTTGATATTATGTGTGTGTGCGTATGTATGTCTCAGATATTTATCTTATGAAAATAATTTTCAAGGAGAGTATGTATAAAATATTAAACGTTGATTTTACCCTTATACACATTCTATATTTTGTACATGTTCTTTGTTTGAAAGTGATGTTTTAGCAGTTATTTTATTTACAGCCGCAAGTCAGATCTTCAAGTTGCGAGAGATACGAAAGTTGAACTCGATGCTAAAAAATTATTAGGCTTTATAATAAATAATGTCTCTTTGAGCATTGATGTTAATAGCATGTTTTGTACACTTGGCCCGAGGCTAATAAAAGCCTAATGCCTGATGACTTCAGGCCAAGGCACATTTGTTTAACAGTTAACTTAGTTATTCGTGGAGACTCTCATGGGCAATATCGTTATGTTCTGCTGATTGCGTAGCTAAAAAATGTTTGGTCTTTAATGCATTCGATCGTATTCGTTTATATTCTGTAAAACAGTAAAAAAATGTCTTTATAATTTAGATTATCTTATAGAGAATTCAATATGTTTAAATATTTCTCATTCTCTACATAATTATAAAAAATGAGCTTCATACCTGTACTAAACTCCCATCTGGTCCTGAACATTACAATTCGCAAAATGACGCTGTATTGTACATAACAATCACGAGGCTTTACTTTGGAGTTGTGCAGTTAATGCGGCGGTTTCTTGTTTCATCTGTTTTAAATCGGCAGTTATTCTTTCCAAATTAGCACCGACGTTTTTCGCGGACTCGGAATCGATCTGAATAAATATTAGATTGAATGTTAATTTTCTGCGCTACATAAACCTACTTTTCTTAATCCTTCTATCATTGCATCTTACCTGTTCTTCCAAATCTCTAATTTCTCGTATTGTCGCACCTGTTTCTTCGACTAAACTTACGAGTTCATTACAGTCTGAATGTAACGTTGCTAATAATTTGTAAGCCTTCCGCGAAGCTTCGTTTGTTCTTGCATCTCTGAATATTAGTTCATCTACGACGGTAAAGGATCTCTCCAATCTCCCAGTAAGCGTATTGATTTCCTTTTGAATTTCACGAGTATCTGCCAGAACCTTGCTTATCTCATCTCTCTGTTTCCTGACATTATTTATTATTTCTAAAATTCGTTGAGTGTATGCAGATCTATTTACTTCCTTAGGAAGTTTCTGAACTTCTGCGACCAACTGTGAATATTGTTGGTCCTTATTTCGACATTCTTCTTGAAGTTCTTTTTCCTTCTCTTTTAACAATTTTATCTCGTCCAGCTTTTTTTGACTCGCATTCTATAATAAAAATGTAATCATTTTTTAAATATAAGTGACTCTTGGTTATCTCAAAATTTACTTAATTTTGTATTACTTACTGCTTTTGTGGAATGCTTCTCTCTTTCTTGCCTATATTTCATAATTAAGGGCACCCTATGTTTTTCCCACTGATTTGCTAAATTAATCAGTTTGCTTGTGCTAGCCTCAATTGCAGATTCCAATTTCTTTACATTCTCTGGCCCATCTTGAAGGAGTTCGTATGCTTTTGCTTTGATTTTTTTTTGTTCTTCATTGATTTTTAATTCCTTCTCTTCATTTTGGCCAGTTATTGTTGCTTGAGCTAATCTGGTGGTCAATTTTTTAATTTCGTTTTGTAATTCTTCTATATTTATTCTAAGACTTTCGCATTCTGCTTTTATCTTTTCTGTTTCAACTTCTTGTTTCGCCTGATTTCTTAACGTTTCTTGATCTGGAAGCACTGGATGCATTGCAGATTCTGGTTTCACCTGAGATTCCTAAAAATTTAATGATCATAATGAATATGTAAGATATATAATAGTTATTTTCCATTTACATCAAAATTTAGATAATTCTTATTTGTGATGTCATAACTCAGTTGAATGTATGTTCCTTTTCATTCTGGCAAGTGAGTGCTCTCAACTGTGTGCTTTATTCAGTCTTGTTAATTCTTATTAAAAGTGAGATTATAAACTTGTCTTGTTATGTAGATAAATAAAAATGTAAGCGAGTGCTGACGTTATTATCTGAGTATAAAATACTCGTATAACTTTAGATTCAGTATCACTTATGAAAACGGAAAGCAACTAATAATTAGCTATAAAGTATAAGAGTATCTTGTATGCTTACTGTTGAAGTTTGTGTCTTGTTCTCTGACGAGAATTTGCTAAATTCTTTGACAATATTAAACGCATTAGAATAAGCAGGTTTTTCAGAATGTTGGCTATTAAGCCAATTTATGCGTTCCATAATATCTGTCGGAGAAGTATTAAGCGTTTTTGCATTGTACGATATCATTGAAGGTAAAAAGCACGCAATGTTTTGCATTTGTTCAGGCACTGGTTGTAAATAGCGCATACAATAGTCTTTATAATCTGCAATAATAACGGTCGTCATTTGTATTAACACTGTCTGGCAAAAGTAATATTAATATTACATTACCATCTTCGATATTTGCTATTGGTATTTCGAGATTTACAGACACATAAGGGACATTCGCTCTTCCTCTATTCCTGAAACCCTGTTTATGACAATAATGTGGTAACCATGGTATGGAGAGTCCTTGGGATATTGCAGATGCTACCGATTTCTCTAATAAAGCGACTTTACTGATAGATTCGTTTACGGTTTTCTCACTCTCCTTTGGCAGTTTTTCAATGAGAAACATAAATACTCTTCGTAGATCTGCTTCTGAGTTATATAGGAATGTCTGATAGCCGATGTCACCTCTGTATCCAAGCTCCTATAATTTTGATCAGATAATGGAAATAAGCAAAACTATATGAATATGTTTTAGTCTAAGACAAAATATATTTACCATGCACGTTTGTGCAAGAGTAGCGCCCAGTCGAAAGCGCGCTGCCATGTTTATAGGTAATACAGTAGACAAACCTAAACCTGGCCTTATTGCTTCTAAGCATCTTACAGTGGCTTCCACAACTAGTTCAGTGTTAAAGCTACTAAGATTCGTTACGTTCTCTTCAATGTCACTAAAAAGAAATTTACTTGTAATAATCAAGGAACTAAGAAACACAAGAATCAAGAGGTTTGTTTTTTATCACTACGTTAGAATTTTTCTTCTTGCTTTTGCCAAATATATATCTATTTCACTTCAAATAAAAAAGTGCATACTAGTTCAGCTATAAAAAAAAACAGATTTATGCTCGAGAGACTTGTGATATATTATAAAATTTATCTAAAGCAAAAAGATAGTAGGTATCTATTTCATTTTATTTCAGCTATAAAAACAGACATCAATTTGTGGCACATTATAAAATTTCTCTAAGGTAAGAAGATAGAGAAGATATCGTCTATTTCATTTTTATACTTATAAGATAAGATATCTCGCGAACTGTAAGAAATGTAGGAATCATAGGCGACTTGTGGCATCTTCTGGAGTTCCTTCAAGACAAGAAGATAGAAGGTATCTATGTCATTCTTATTTTTATAAGGCTTTTTATGTCATATTGATCTTTTTCTTAATATTAACATTCAATAATTTTCGTCTGTTTTGAAATCAACGATTCAATGTCAAAAGAAATGATCGTGCGGATGAGCTCACGTGCGCGATACTCCTATTCGCGAGGATATCGCCGAAACACCGCCCACCTTATCGCCGCCGCAAGGAAAAAAACTAGTGGCGAACCGATCGGAGCTGCTGAATCTGGACACTTACCAGCCTATTTGTCGCAACGAGTGAATTATTATATTGTCGATCTCCTCCATCCTACGTAAAAAGATGAAAACTCTGAGGCGCCGCTACCGCCCCGTTGTATCGCGTGTTTATGAAGTCCGGCTCGATTTAATCATCAGGATCTAACCTTCCGGCGAGCGTGACAAGCGCTCGCGGCAGACTTTTGCACAGTGCATGTGATGCAGGTATATGTATGTATGTGTGTGTATGCACTGCAGTTCATTAATTCGCTGGGTCATAGTAGCGGCCCGACTTATCGACGTTTATTTTTTACTCAAATACTATCAACTTTACAGAAAAACTGCAAGAGACAAAAATCATTTATTTTCTTCTCATAGAACTCTACGAATTTTTTCAGAATTTTTTATCAACTTTTATTAACTTTTATTAACTTTTTAGTTCTGCGTTTTCTTATTTTCGATAAGTTGGGCCGCTACTGTGACCCAGCGAATTAATGCACTGCACTGTACATACGTGTGTATTCGTTGACAGGTGGCGTGGCAACATTTCAATACTGCCAATAGTGTCAATCGGAGGGATTTTTGCGAATTTTCTGACAGCAGATGAATTCAGGATATTAATCATGAAACTTTATTTCTAGGATAAAAAGTGAAAAATGAAAATTTTAACTATTGAAGTTAATGGAAAAATTTTTCACTTCTCACTTTTCATCTTAAGAAAAAAGTTTCATAATTGATTCGGGTGAAGTTAACTGACAATTAATGATTTTTTAAGGGATTCTTTAGTAATTCTTTAATAAATCAAATTACCATAGAAATGTCTAATATTACTTTATATAATGAACTTGACGTGTGCAAAATTCTAAGGTAGGTTAAAGATGAAATAAGAAAAAAAAATGTTGAAAATATAGAAAATATAACTTTAATGTATAACTTAGTGATAGGTAAAGATTAGACGCTTCTTTGACTAAACTGCACATGAATATTATCATACCTTATTATAGACTTCTCTAAAAATGAGATTATAATAGTGTTTAAAAAATTATGTTTGTAATAGTCACAAAAAAGTAGTTAGCGGCCATTCTGGAAAGATATTTACATGCATAAACTTGCATGTTTATAATCTCGAAAAATAAATGTCAACTTTCGTTTGGTGAAGATGCAGCTTTTGATTTATTATTCACGATTGCTAGGAGCCCTATTCTTGAACAAATATTGCATACGAAAATATCGACTAATCATAATCGAGAAATTATCATTTTCATATGCAAAAATTATTCATATATGCTCAAGAATAGGGCCCTAAATCTTGAGCACTGTACGCTGGAGCTCGAAGGAGCTGGAGATTTCATATATAGATTTCGACTGGAGGGCCGACTGTTTCATTAAAAAAAAAAAGAGACAAAAAAGTACAAGGTTTAATTCGTGTTTTGCGACCACTGTTACAGATTTTCTTTTTGTTAATATTTATAATAATATTTGATCAAGATAAAGTGTCAACACAATCATAGAGATTTTATTATTATTACAAGATCAGGAGACGCTGTAACGTCTCTCGTCAAGTATATTATTATAGTACATAATATACCATGTTCATGAAAGAGACGCTACAGCGTATTCTTTACAGGAAGGAACTCGCTTATATAAAATTAAAAATTATTGTTTTGTTTAACAAATTGATGTTATAAAAAAATGCATGTATTGGGAAAGAACATAGATTTTTACAATTAAAATGAAATAACTTAAAAGATATGTAAAATGTAAAAAAAGACATCAAATATATTTTACAATATCTTTACATCAAATCATTTTGTAAATAGAACTGTGTTCTATTTTAAATAGAGAATACTTTTTATTTTAAATAGAGGAACTTTTTAAATAGAGAAATATTTTATTTTAATTTCATTTCTTTTTTTATGACATTATCTTTGGTATCTTTTTTCTGCAAAATATACTTGACGCCTTTTTTTTTTACATTTTTAACATTTTTTTAACATTTACATTTTTTTTTTACATTTTTTACATTTTTTCCAGAGATTACATACATATGTACAGTGCGAACACAATTACAAACTTTTTTATTATTCATAAAATAACATAAACTGCGAACATAATCACTTTCTTATTACTTTCCACGTAATTAAATATGCAATTAATAAATATCCCACGCGAACGAAAAACTGGAGATTTTTTTTATTTATTGGAGAACTGAAGATTGGTCTCGAAATTTAGAGACCTGGCAATGTGTTACTAATGTATGTTTCATATTATATTTTATTAAGATATACACGTAGTTTTAATATTTTATTTAAATTATGATATTTATAATTTTGTGTGGACTCTGATGGGTCTTAGTTTGATAAATTCCCCTGTTTGGTTTATTATTATTGGATCACAGTACCATGCATATCAAATAAATATAATTAAAAATTAATACAGGCGATTGAGAGCATAAATGTGACATAATTCTTCGAGCATTATATATAAAAATTATATTTCGTAGATCTTACATGTGTTTGTACAAAATCGAACATTTCGGCTTCGTTCAAGTCATCAATGATGTTCAAATATTAGTTTCAACATTCGCACTTATAATCAATTCCAAGAATGCAGTATAGAGAGCCTCTTCAATTTCATCATTGTGGAGCCTCTTTTTCAATTAGTAGCAGCTAAATGATTACTAATGAATGACGTACTGAATTAATCTATTAAACGATGTTATAAAAAAAAATGTTCAAAGGACTCATTCGCTGCAATCTTCGAATTACACATTAAATATATTCAAGGAGAAATATGGATTGAGATAAATCGTTAAGCGAACTTGCGCTTACTGAATATAACTTTGAAATGACAGTTACAGCATGAGTCATGTTGTGTGAAACATGAACAGTGAAACATTATCGAATAACAAACAGATTATCTTTACAGTGTCAAAAAGAAGTCATGGTTTAAAAATGTATGTAGATAGTCAACTATAATAAATTAAATTAAATTAAATATGTCACTATGAGTCAAATTTTATTTAAAATGTTGAGATGGATAAACATGGCGTAAGAACTCACAGTATCGGTGGTTTTTTAAATTTAAACTGTTTTCTTGTGACTTGATGTGAAGCATATCGTTAACGAGTCTTTTTCCCAGATATCTTTCTTTATCTAAGATGATGGATTTTTCTATTCAAATTCATGTCCACAATCAACTCTATGTTCCGTGATAACAGATTTCCAGTTTTTGCTTTAGAGCCATGCGTATCAGTTTTAGAGCTTCTTCGGGAATAGAGATTCGCTTATGTTTTTGTATTTAATAGTAGTTGTATTCTTACTCTCTAGAGTTTATCAACACTCGAAGGAATTATATTCAAAGTTTAATGCCGAAAATGGTGATGGTGAACATGAAAAATCGCGTTTGCGAGACATAGGATCAAACCTGGATCCACAGATCGCGAATCGCGACAAGTCATTCGACGTCCCGGCTCTGATGGGTGAAGCACCCAAAACTTTATTAAAGAATTACTTAAACAATTCTATTTGTATTTTATGTGAAATATTCAATTTAAAATATTTAAGTTATTCAAACGGCTGTGAAATTTTTTTAATTTATACTTTAAAATTTTTTATTAAAATATATAAATTTTTTGTTTAATTTTATTCACATCGTCTAATTTATAGAATAAATTAAATAATATATTAAATTATTATTATTAATTAATTCAAATTATTTAGATAATATTATCAAATTTTTTTATTAGATTTTTTAAAAAGACTTCATACAAAATACAAACGATGACAATATAAGGAAATTATTTAAAGAAATTATCGATTAAATTTGTACGAATTTAGTTTCTGTAGAAACTTTCAAAAATTTATCTGTGTGTCAAATACACGTTATGTATACAACACGAACTTTTTACTTAACTCTTTACTAACAAGGGATAATTTAATAATGTTGCATTGGCGAATATGTCGTTACAGAAAATTTCTCATGAAGGCCTTTCGCTATGTGGGCTAATCAAGCGATTTGAATAATTTTATTTGAATGAACCGTAATCGCACTGCAATTGTATATGCAAATTTGTTATTGTTCCTTAATTCGCTCTTTTTGATTATGTTATTTCAAGATTATTTTATTTAAAATTACACAGAATGCTTGTCGGAAATGATCATCGTTATATTACTTTTACATTTAGAAATATCATGTATAGATTTGCTACAAATCTTGCTAGCAAAGTACACAGAATCTGTCATAATCAAAATAAAAAAGAAAAATTTTGGTATGTAATCGTGATTATGTTCTACTAATTACTTCTTCTAACGTGGACTTCCCACTATCGCAAATCAACTAATATTTTTATGGAAGAATTCTATTCACTTATTTTATATATGTATATATATATTTTTATATATGTATGTATATATTTTTTTTGTTTTATTCCGCAGTTTAACAAATTGTATTATATAAACCGGAGTATTAAAAATGTTTCCAAATTACTATTAATAATATAAAAATCTGAAAATTGTCTTCAGGAAAGGAGGACATTTGATAACTTTATCGCATCGCGAGGAAACATGGAGCTTTCCAATTGCTTAACACATTTTAACACAAACATACATAGGAATGTAAAAAGTATAGCAATATACGATTTAATGAAATAGAATGCATTCGCTGTTTTGGAAGTTAGATTAAATGTAGCTTCTTCTATTTATATTGAATGAAAAAAAGTAAGAAAGCCGATTACCCAACGTGAAACCTCATTTATGGCCGCCGCATTTAGTAATATGTAATTGTTATTATAGAAAACACAAGCTTTACACAGCCAATTAATAGCTCTCGAGCTGAATACTAATGTGTAGTGTCAACTATTGCGGCAATTAGAATACAATCTGTGTTGCCGTATACACGAAAGTATCTGATAGCGTTTTTCATTGGCAGAACTAGCGCGCACTCAATGCATATTAAAGCTATTGTACACTAATCTAAATGGAAAAGTAAGATATCTCAATTGATAAAATATATTATATATGTATTTTATCAAAATATGTATTTTATCAAATAGCACAATAAAATGTATTAAATATTTCGCGATTTAATTCGTTTCTATATTTTTATTAAACATAATGTTTATATCAATTTGTGTACATCAGCTTTAAAGTGCACTGAGTGCGTACTAATTTTGGCAATGAAAAACATTGTAAGTTTCAATTAGGAAGCACCTACGATGAAGTAAATGGCATTTCTCGTTTTGAAATCAAATTGCGCGCCAAAATCTTACTGCGGCGCTGAAGTTGGCCGCGCGCGGCGCCGACGCGGCGCGCACGACGCGCGGCTAACTTCAAGCGCCGCGGTGAGAGATCAATTATTTGCGGCCAGTTCGTTCCGCACCGCTCCACTCTGCTCCGTTCCTTGCCGTTTTGCTCCGCTCCGCAGAGCGCAGTAGCGCACAGTGTGCACTGTGCGTTGTTCTGTGCGTGACGCGGTAAGCGATTGTACGTAGCGTGTTCGCTCAGCTGTTGTCTCGGCTGAAGTGAAGTGACAGTGCCGCATCGGTGTGGTGCACGATGTGGAAATCAATCTCGTGAAGGCGGCAGCGACGGTCGAGGTGGCCCGCGGTAAGCGGCAGCGCGTTGCAACTGCTGCTGCTGCTGTAAATCCGTGAGTCGGGAAAGATGAACGGGAGTCTGGGGATAACGCGCGGTCCGGAGCAGCATCCACAGCGGTTCGCGGATTACTTTGTTATATGCGGCCTCGACAAGGACTCGGGTCTTGAACCGGACAAGTACTTCGGTGAGTCTTTTGCCTCACTCGCGCTTTTCTTTTGCGCCCTGACACCGCTCTCATTGCTATCTCGTGGTTCGTTATTCTCGGTATAGAATAAAGCGAGAGAGAAAGAGGGTGAGAGGGACAGAATGTTCCACAATCGAAATAGAGCTCAATAGTCGTGAAGGATAAAATGTCAAGGTACAACGACGGTGTTAAAATGATTCTTCATTCTGAATGTAATCTAGACAAATAGATATTATTCTGTAAATCTCTGTAAGAGAATTGTAATAATTCATCTAAAGGGTGCAACTATTGCATACAGTACGTTTCAAAATCATCAATTCATTTTTGATAAGCATCAAAGACTTATCTAGAGCGACAATTGTTTCAATGTCAACAATAATTCCGACTACGATAGGAGCAATTAAGTCTTCACGATGTATGTCTAGCGAAAATTTCAATTACTGCTCACAAGTTTAATGAAAAATTTCATTCGCAACAATGTAATTGGAAAGTATTTAATTAATTTGTCAAACGGCTTCGAGCAAATTGAATTTAAAATGCATCTTATCTCGAGGCTATCTGTGTGACTCATATTTAAATTTTACGAATTAATATATTTTTGCGAGTCACACAC
>Ga0157364_1000740_pt1 | contig 24464 bp, 11 predicted proteins | sample AttsexASBM2_FD_111476 | JGI IMG/M metagenome (GOLD analysis project Ga0157364, IMG submission 111476) | Fungus gardens microbial communities from leaf cutter ant in Ribeirão Preto, State of São Paulo, Brazil - Atta sexdens ASBM2 | ecosystem: Host-associated > Fungi > Mycelium > Unclassified ...
TATTTAATGTATTGAATAATAGTAAAATGCTTGTGTTGCGACATTCACTGCTAATACTGAAAATCTATAGTACACGTCATCTGTTCTGTAAATCAGCACTATAGCAGTGAATATGGGAACAAAGCCAATGTAAAGTACTCTTAATTCTAATCAATAGAATTAATATTTATCACACTTACTGTTAAAAATAGTTTGATATCAATTAACAGGAAACGCTCAATAGGCAACTATCCTTATTCAATTAATGTTGACTATTTTTTTGCGTTCAGTTTTATAACGCAATAGTTTTGCTGTTCAAAAATTTGTCTAGTAAACGACCCGAAATGCACTTAACATCTCGTAACACGTTTACTCAACGGTCGCGATCATGATGGAAAGAAGAAAGATGAGTCATTCCCTTTATGCACCATAGTGGAGGAAACTATGAAGGAAACCATGATGGAGGTGGTACCACAGTTGGTATCATCAGCTCGATTATTATCACAGCCGGTATTTGCGTAGCGATTGCAGGTAAATACGTGGAATTACTGAAAGATAGAAAGCTTTAAAATCTTGCGATGTTCGCGAGAGATCAGTTTCTCACTTGGTCGTCGTTTCGTTCCGATCGCGGAAGAAGGTAACGGCTTTTGTTCATGTATACTATATACATAATACTGCAGTCAGCAGTGTACAGTGTACTCTGCTGTGCGTTTTCCTTTCGCTCTCGTTCTCCGCGAAGAATAACGCACTGCACGTAAACGGTAAAAGGCCGCGAATCGCAGTGACGTGTCCTCGACAATTTTTCGCGACGCGCGAATTTGTGTCCCGTCGCCAGGTCATCGCATTTGACGAGTTCCAATCGAGTCGAGGAACGATAACCTAATTTATTCGACGATTACGTCAAGTATAAAAGATTGCTTAATTCGCCTGCAAGACACACGGTAACATTTCTGCATCATCTGCACATTCTTCCTACGAGCTCGACCAGTTCGACATCGCGATAGACTTTTTTTCTGTGTTTCCTTTTCTCAACGTCGCTCACCTTGTCCGATGTTTAACATCACGATCACGACATACACGAGTTCGTGCGTTAATTACGAATGACATCCTATTATTCCTGTTTCGTGTAAATTATATTATTTAAGAATAGGAATTGCATGTATCGTTTGTGTGCTGCACTTATATATGTGAATTTATATATGAATGTTTATCAGTATGCTCGTAATTAAAATTTTATCTGTCAATTTATCTTACAAAGGTTAAATTTTGTTCTCGGTTCAACATTTATCTCGTATATATAATTATATAATATATTTTTTTACTGTTAATGATTTGAATTTTATAAGGAAAAAAGAAATCTGAAAAATATTTTCAACTTTTATTGAAATATTCAAATTTGTAGCTTTTAAATTTTAAATTTTTATTGAAAAATCCCGATGACTCACGTTAGGAAATCAGATAACTATTTACGAGTCAGAATGAGTAAGTCATTAATACTTTTATAAATTATTATTCTTATCTTCTTTAATCCTTTTATGACTTTCATAAAATTTTCTTTTAAATTAATAACCTTTTATAACACACATCTGTATTATTTATGGGCACATTATATATTAAAAATATATTCCACACAATGCAAATATCATAAAATTTTCGTAAAAGTTATTTAAAAGGAAATTAAATAAAACATGTATTATTTATCAAAGAGATGAAAGATTTATAAGATTAATTGTAAATAAGACACTAGTTTTTCACACATATAGTATAAATTTTAATTCATTAACTAAATTAATGTAAATCTTCCGATAACTTAAGAATGATGTACACAAGAATTAGTGAAGACTCCTCATAATTTCATATAATAAATTAACAATATATTTAGATATCAATTTAATATATCAATTTAATATGACAAGAGATATTCTATTTTAATAATTTATATCATTATATCATATTCTAATAAAACCTGATATCTGGTTTTATTAGAATATGACATAGATTATCAGGTGTCATTAGAACAGATCTGTTCTTTTTGACTGAACTTTTGCACCAATTCATCTTTCTTCTTTTTTTTTTCTCTTGAAGAAAAAAGGAAGAAAGATCATCTAATGCAAAAGTTTAACTAAAAAGAATAGGCTTATATTAGAATAGGATATGTCTTATTACTTAGAATAAAATTTATTACACTAAAGTATATTTCTTATTACTTAAAATAATATTACGACACACTTAACACATAGCAACTCAAATTTCAGCTGACTCTTAATTGTTCTGTCTAAATATATTATTAATTTATTGACTCAATAAATTTTTTGACTGATTTTGATTCATTTTCAGTACAATAATATATTCAAAATTATAAATTCGCGCATCATGTCATTGTAGTAGTTGCTTAGGTGATATATTGTGAAAATCAAACTGTGTAAACAAAGTCAGACAATTCAACAAATTATAAAGATCCAGTATATTTATATATGAGATTGAATATTTTTCTAAATTTCCTCATAAATGACATAAAAAAATATACCTATTTGCGAATTTTTTCTGTATCTCTAATTTAAATTATTATCTGACTTTGGTTGCATTATTTGATTTCCATGATGATATATGATAGAATAGAATTTAAAGTATGCGATTATTATACTGAAGATGGCTCACATTTACATTGATTTAGTTAATAAAAATGTTTACACGAAAAACTAGTGTTGGTATTTATAAGCATTTTATTTCTTTATATTCCCACTTTATTTCATATTATTAATGATTTTTGTAGAGTTTTATAAAAAAAATTAAATTGAAATAGGTTTAGCTTATATATTGCTGCGTTGTTAATTCTATCGTGTCATTTTATCTTGCTTATTTTCTAGCGAGTGATAAGAATGAAGATAGAATAACACAATTGCATTGACAGCATATTTCTCAAACGTAGTCAAAATATAAGCTTATTATTTAAATTTAATTTAACACTACAAAATTATTAATAACATGTATATATATTTTTCATTTAAACAATAATTTTTTTGGAGTATTTTACTTGGATTATATTTTATACAATACAAAAATCAGAGGAAAAAAGAGTTAGTCGCTAGTGTGCAAAAATAATTTTGATGCCCTAAAAGTGTAATTATTTATATCTAGGAACCAATTAAAAAAAAAAGTAGATACAAAAGGAATCGTCTTAGATATGAATTATGTGCTTTTTTTCAGTTCTAATTCTTACAAACTTTCTACAATATCCATTACCTAAATTTTAAGCCAGGAATTGACACAGTCGAATATAAGAAGAATAATCAACTATATATATATATATATATGATTGATTATTTACGGCTTAAGATTTGAAACTTAGGCAATGGTAGAAAGTTTTTATTTTCTATATCCCCATTCGGGATACAGAAAAAGATAAGTAAGCTAAAAGAAATTAAAATTAATTTATATTGGTAAAAATGAACAATAGAGGAGAGGAAGTTAATTTTAAGTCGCTGTCTATAACATTCAGGCAGCTGTGATTTTATCGTAATATGTTCAAGCATAATTCAATGAATCTTGGTTTCGATTGCCTCTGGCTTTGACCGTCTGTTATGCACGCGTTGCATGCTTGCCAAGTATACTCCTGAATATCATTTCATGGCGAAATAACATCTCAAAGTCGGGACAGAGTCTACCTTTCGAATGTATGCCTGTGATGCGCACATAGATTTTACAAAGATATATATATAGCGTCAATTAAGTGTGTCCGATGGATGACAAAAATTTTGAGCCCCAAAAATTATAGTTATTTAAAATTTTTACATAAAAAAATGTAATTATATATTCATTCAAAATTTTGATTTTTCAAAAAGTATTTATTTACAAAAACCTATGAATATTTAACGTATTCATATTCATTCAAACAAATATAAATTGAAAAAAAGCTTCAAAAGCAATCATTATTCCTTAACTATATAATCAGCATTTTGATGACTAAGTAAAAAAATGAATTTTATTTTATTTTTTGTCATTGTAATATTTTATGAAGGAAACTTAGAAATTTTGAAAAATATTTTAGAAAGCAATACAGTTTTTTATTTATTAATATCTATTTGATAGAATGTCATACATATTCCAATATAATTCCAGTTATATCACAGTAATGTTATAAACATTTTATAAGATATCTTGGGCGCGTCGTTCATTATGATCTATGGACATTAAATTCCGAGATATATTATTTATTCCTAATAAAAATGTATTTTTTTTTATTTATAGGTTATCTTTGCTTAATCTATAGGTTAAACAAGGATGCTCATCGTATAGGTCGCAGACCTATAAGCGCATAGTTTAGCTATTATTTTTATAGATTTCTGTTTTCTCTTGCAGGCTTCAAGCTATGTGCAGATAATATTGTATAAAGTTAAAGTGAAACGAAAATATTCGTAATCATATTCAAAAAATATTCATTCAAATGAAATGAAAAAGTATTTATTCGTTTCTTGACGAATAAAAAAGAAGTATTCGAATGTGCGTTTTTATTCATTTATTCGAATATTAGATATATTCGAACACACTAAACATACGGGACCTACAATTTAACGCTGGTTCCCAACAGCAGTTTGAAAGGTTTTCTTGGCAATAGATAATTCTTGAGGCGTATTTGAATTCTCACTCGGGTACTTTTCGAGTATCATGTCAGCCTTATTTAACATTTGGTAAATAAAAGTGGATACCTGGGTGACCTCGGATAGGAATCTGAACATAGTTTTGATGATTTGCAAGACCGTCGAAGAAGAATTACGAGCGCGTAAAAATTTCTTGGATCTACTGGGAATCGAACTCGAGTTCCCTAGCATAGATCAGAGATCTGTTCGCATTGCTTGAAATCTCCAAAAATTTTTGAACTTAAAATGAAATAGATATATATTTGGACGTTGAAAAGAGAGAAAACGAAGATGTTGAGTGCAAAAAGTATAAGCAACGCGAACAGACCTCAGGTAGACTCGTATGCTGTTCACCATAGAAGCTTCCAACAAGACGCACAGATGATACATAGTATGGCACAGTGAATCTTAGATGAATCGTTGCATCTTTGTTGTTCCTATATTTCGCTTGTGCTTTATATCCTTGAATTATTCCATGTATAATACAAATGTTAAAAAAAGTTACAAAAATTTAATTTAAAAGAAAGTTTTATAAAAATTATAAGAGAGAGAGAGAGAGAGAGAGAGAGAGAGAGGAATAATTTTATAAAAATATTAAACACATTATATGTTTATATACTTCAAATATAAGACAAATATCATAATTTTTAAAACAAATTATTTAAAAGAAAATTTGGTAATAAAAGAATTTACATATAGTGTAAATAATTTTTTAGAATTTTATGGCGAAAATATATAAAAATATGTAAAAATAAATAAATTGAAAGGACATTTAAACAGATAAATCGTATAATGTTAATATGACTTTGCGTTATTACCTTATTTTAAAACAAATAGTGGGGAATTCATTCCATTATATTCATATAGTTCATAATTTATTGTTTTATTCTTATCCGATCAGAACCGAGCGTGTGATCGTAAAAGTTACGAGGAAATCACGACGTGGAATTATTTCAGCGAAAGGAAATTCATGCAACGGGCTTTGTATCCTGTATCTATTGTCAATTAAAAACATGATTTCATGGAAGCTTCTTTTAAGATTTTATATTCCCTAATAACTTATATGATTTTCCGTTTCCTGGCGGAAGCATTAATAACACGGAAATGGAGATTAAAACAATTCATTTTGCTTGGTAATAATGCAATACGCGAGAAAAAGGAAGTATTCTTTTGTAATAGAGTTTCTCTTAAGATAATTAATTTCTGAAATAATTATACGTAAATAGATAAATAAATACAAATATAAGAAAGCTTTATGAAACTTTGTCATGAGCGTTATTCGATTTAATAATATATTTTAAATGTATCATATGTATGTCTAGCTGTTAAAATATTTACTTTAATTACAAATAATTTAACTATAAATATGTATCGCATTTCTAACTGTTAAAATATTTACTTTGGTCAATAATTACTTTAAAGTTAAAAATTTATAGCTAAAACGGTGAGAAATTTCTGAGACACGTTATGTATAATGCTTATCATATCATGTTAATGTGAATCATGTTTATTCGAGCACAGCAGCGTAAATGCATTCATGGTTTTGAGTAACATATCAGCTTTAAAATAAGATATCATGTCCATCCAAAGTATTACGAGGTACCAGTATGCATTTGGGATTTTAAGCTTTCTACGTGCGACTCCGCTGGCAAATATATATAAATATCGTGTCTCTGTTACTTAACATCCGCCCAACTTTCTATTCGCGCGCCAGCACAAATGTGTGTGTGTGTGTGCTCGTTCATTATTTACATTTAGATGTTATTGCGAGTCTCATTACATGCCGCGATTCCCAGACCTTTTCGTATATATTACGTAGATAGTTTCTTGATGTAATATATCTTTTTAAATCTCACTGGATCTTGAAATAAAAATATCAAGAATCTTCTGTACTTGTATTTGCAGACAATTGTGTCAAATTACTGCAACTTTCTTCTTGTTAAAAAATGCAGAATCTTTTTTTTCTCAAAGATACTTAATTATTAGTAGCTATTATCTTCGAACAAAGATGTTTTTAAAAGCGCAATTTTCATTCCTTATTAGACAATGGTGTTTGAATTTTAAGGTTCATTGAAATTTAGATTTTATGATGTAAAATTAAATGGCTAGCGCGCGAGCATGGCATGGTAGACAGCACATCTATGCCCGGATTCGATGGTAGGAACCAAAATATTTATGCTCGTGTATCCTCTTGAAAAAAGTCGGCAATCTCCCGAGAGTATCTTTGCCCACAAAAACACCTTTCGAAAAATCCACCATTTAGAATTGCAAATAGATATATTAAAATAGGTCTCATATGTTTGTGGCAATTGATTAACATGCGCATCACAAGCATATGGGAAGAGAGGTATAACACAGGCCAGAGGCTTAATGTAAAAGGAAAAAGAAGTACAATTAAATAATAAGAACATAATTTTTTTTATGTTTAAGATATTTAACATTACAAATATTCCACGAAAAAATTTGTTAGTCTTCGATAATAAATTTCATTAGCATAATAACAACATAATCCTTAACAATAATTATATACAAGCGTGCCTTAATTCACTATGATTTGACCTTGTTATATTGTTGTGCTACGATCTTGTGCATGAATGCTTGCACAAGATCGATGATAAAATACTACAAAATATGTATTATCTCTATAGCTATTTATAAATTTTCTGAGAAAATTATATGAATGCATCAACGTTAATGTTACATATGTGCGGCGAAAAAAGGAAATGCATTTTAATGTGTATTATAAAAATTATCGGCTGTCATTTGATAATCCTTTACTTGTTTTTTTTTATAGATAAAGTCATAATAAATTTACATATTTTTACTTTCGTGGCATTTTATTGTAAATATAAAATCATTGGCCCAATCCTTTTTCACCTAATACTTTTCGTTAGAGTTCGTCGAGTACTGCCCAAAATTCCAATCAGAACTGCTCAATACTTTCAAAAAACGATTTGCGAGATATGAGAAGTTATTGAAAATTTTTTGAGAGTACTGAGTAGTTCTAATTGGCATTCTGAGTAGTACTCGACGAGCTCTAACGAAAAGTATTAGGTGAAAAAACTATTGAGTTAACGGTTTTCGAGGTATAGAGACATAGAACTCTATCATTGAAAATTTTCTAAGTTCGATGTCGAACAATTTTTTAAGAGTTCCAGTAGTTCTGATTAGAGTTCTGTGTAGTTCTCGACGAGTTCTATCGAAAAGTATTAGGTGACAAAGTGATTGGATGACTATATAAGGAAATACATACTTCTGCAACCGATTTTTCAAATTTCGTTTCAAGTATATATCTCTTTTATTTTTGAGTCTGTGTTAGTTTTAATCGCTGAGAACTCTTTGAAATTGTTATAATGACAATTAACATGTCACAGAACTATTTTATAAAAAAATTTTTTTTTTTTATAAATTTTCTTGTGTGTCAAAATTGTTTTTTATGTATCAGGAACTTTAGATATTCATAAAATAGAGCTATTAAGCTGCTCAGAACTATTTGATCTCGAATTTCGCTGAGAAATTAGCATCCCATTTTTTAAAATTATTTAAAAATAATTATTAAGCGGAACTCTTGTTATAAATTATATAGAACTCTTCGTCTTGTCAAAAGGAAACTCTTAATCAGAACTCCTGAATACTATAGTTGGGGTGCTAACTTCATATACCCATTTTAATCTGTATTATCATTTGTACATTATTGTTTTGGATTCAGAACTCAGTTCTTTTTTAGGAGAAAATGGAGAAGAATTTTGGTTTTACTAACGTACAACCTTCGGCCCCTCTGCCAACCGCTCCGCCGTCTTATGAGGAAGCCATAGCTAACACAGGAGGAGCACCTACACATCCTCCAGTTCTTCCCACACCGTATCCTCCAGGAAATGCACCAATACAAATGCCCATGCCATGTATGATATTTTGATACAAAGTGAATTTGAAACTTTTTTATAGTATAAAATTAAGTTGAAATGCGAAATTTTTAATTTTCAAGCCTTATATAGTAAAATTAAAAAATGTCTCTTATTTGTAAATTTGTAACTCAATTGCTAGCATATATTTTTTATCTATTTTTTTTATATAGAAATTGTTAATGTCAATTCTTTTTTTTTAATTAATAATAAAGAAGATGGGTAGGATAGACAGTAAATCTTATATAATTTCAGACAATCAACCACCAAATCAAACGACAATGCCTATGCCATCAGTTTACCCGGGTTCAAGTCGATCAACATCGCAACCACGTTTCAATGCCGAATCGAATTCCGTACCGCGGACACAAGTACGAGTCATTCAACAACATGTAGTGCTCGCCTTAGGGCCGAATGCAGTGAAAATGTCCTGTCCAACATGTCACACCGATATCAAAACTACTACAATATCAGATCATCAGCCAAGTGCTCACATTTGCTGTGTCATACTCTGCTTACTTGGGTAAGTGATGAATTGCTTTGTACATATTTATAATTTGCGTTTACTATATGGAGATATATATATCGATTATATTTAATGAAGTTTTTTGTTCCTCCGATTATAATGTATTTATATATTTTTCTTTGAATTTATTAATTTTAATTATTTAGTAATAGAAATCTAAAGGAGAATGTTAAAAAGCCGATTTTTGCTCACAAAGGTGTAAATAAAAGGAATAGTGTTTTATTATAAATTTTGACCTGAATACGATAACGTTAATAAAAAAAGTTCGAGATCGATAGGGAACACCTTGAAAATTGAGCATGAATATAATATATATTTCAAAAAGAAATTTAAATAATTTCTTTTATTTATATTCTTTTGGGCAAAAATGTCCTTTTTTAATATCTTCCAAAAAAAGGCAGATTTTTGTTCAAAAAGATGTATATAAAAGAAATAGTTTTTTATAGATTTTGACCTCTTGAATATGATAAAATTAAAAATTCGTGGCATGTGGGGAACACTTTGAAAAGTAAACAAGAACCTTGAAATTTCATTAAATATATCAAGTTTATGCTTAATTTTCAAGATGTTTCCTCTTGATTCCGAATTTTTTATTAACATTATTATATTAACATTATTATATTCAGGAGATTAAAATCTATAAAAAAACGTTATTCTTTTTAATTACACCTTTGTAAAGAAAAATCATTCTCTTTTATTTTTGAATATTTATTAGTTATTAAAACATAAATTATTGTTCTCATATTGATTATTATAATTTGAATTATTGTAATTTGTATATATGTTTCTCACATACAAAATACAATTACATATTGTAGCGTGAAAAATGTGCTTTTGTAACACGTAACGTTATTGTATGTAAATCAAATGCTAAACAAATATTATATAAATTTTCTCATAAATAGTATTTATTATAGATTTTCTGATATTCTCTTTTTTTCAGATGCTGCCTTTGCTCATGCCTGCCATATTGTATGAATGCTTTCATGAGTGTTCATCACTTCTGTCCAAACTGCAAAAATTACATTGGCACGTGGAAAGGTTGATTTTATTCATGCTCATACATAGGTTCTAACCTCCTGCATATCGAGATGCTCTGCAATTCTATAAAAAGCTACTCGATATCCTTCGCTTATCGTACATACATAACGGAAAGAAAGGATTGTTAAAAACATCCATGTAAGTTATATATTACATGTTCGATTCTTCAGACTTGGAAAGATTACTGCGTTACAACATACAAATGATTATTTATAAAATACAAGTCCTGGTTGATCTAATGTAGTGTGAATTATAGATATTAATGAGTATTGTGTCTTGTATGACAAATGAATGACATGATATCATATACGCATGAATATTACGGACTTTTACATAATAATAATATAATATATTGTAAGAAATGATACAAGTGTGATTGTAAGGAAAAAATTACAGGTACATTTTGCAAAGGCAGATTATATTTTTATTTATATGCGAAAAAAATTGGTATTTTCCTTTCTTTTTTTTATTGCAGAAGTCTTGTAAATTAAAGGCTTATAAATTAAAAAAAAAGTAATATTGATTAATTATTCTGCATATATATATATATATATATATATATATATATATATATATATATTGGGTCGGAGAAAAAGTTTCTTCGTATTTAAAAAAATTTTTTTGCAAAAGTTTTCATTTGTTGCGAAATTTTCGTTACAATTATATTATTTGCTAGAGCAAAGTTTCAGCTTTAAGAATGTTTTTTAAATTGATGATTTTTATCGGAGTTATGAGCAATTAAAGTCAGAATGCTTCTTTACTTAACTCGCAAATAACTCAGGAACGAAAACTTATAGGAATATTTTTAAAAAATGGTAGAGAAAGCTTTAAGCTTTCACGATAGGTAGTCGAAAACTCAAATTTTTTTTGGGTACGTGAGAAACCCCCAAAGTGAAAAGAAAATTTTTTATCCTTTTCAGCTCGTAGTTTTTTAAATGTAAAAATTATCAAATTCACAGAAACTCAAAAAATATAATAATCTTTCGAAAGTAGAGATTTCAAGTTTTAAAACTCTTTTTAAATTTAAATTTCGTTCATTTTTGACGAAGATATTGTATATATAATTTTATGAATTAAAAAAACAAAGAAACTTTTTCTCTGATCCAATATATAATTGTATATATAATTTTTATTTTTCTAAAATATAAATATAAATATAAATTTTCTTTTTATTTAATTCTTTTTTCATAAATATTAGAACTTAATGCAATATTAAATAAAATTTTGATATTTTAAATTCTATATATGTATATATACATATATATATATATATATAATTATTATATTCTTCAATTTAGATATTAAATTGGTACAATTTCACGATTAAATTTATTTAAATAAAGGATTTAATTTTAATTTGAATATTATCGTTAACAGTCTAGTATATTATACAGAAGTATTATTGCAACTCTTAGATTTTTAATATAAAATAAGAATATATTTACGATTTTATTATCGGAAAGTTGGACACGAGAATTTTTTTGGACACTTTCATTGCTTTACGTTAAACAGAAATATTCAAATCAATTTTCTTTATGTAAAAATACTTTTTAAGTAATCATTTTAAGCAGTAATATTTGTACATGTGTGCTAAATTCAATTACATTATTTTATATGATGTATATGATTGCAAACGAAATAGAGAATAAGATGAATATAAATCATGAAAGCTGCCTTGACTCGTGTCCAGAGTAATACTATTGTATATTTTTATTTTTGTATCATATTAAATATGACATCGCGAAGATAACAAATATTTACAAAGAGAATAATCTAATTTTTTCTCTAGAAAACTTGATATGCGAGAGCACAAACGTGTATATCTAAGTGTTTCTTCGCGAATTTAGCCGAGTATATATTATATAAGCGATAAAAAAAGAGCATATATATTTTGCGTACATGAAAAAAATTACAAATATCTATTATAATAAGAGTATATACATTATTTTTTATTTTATTACAAATTATTTATGTTTATGCGTATATATATATATATATATATATATATATATATATAATATTATCAAAAAAACTGATAAGCACTAGGGCAGCAGAAGAGAGATTTTTTTAAGGAAGTTTCGTGTGTTACGGCATTGTAATTCAGTGTGTTCCGCGTTCTCTTTATTTCAAGTTAAATTGAGAAATAATCACTTGGATAATATATTTTGCGATGCCGAACAAAACTTTCTCTGGCTTATTGAAGTTTTAATAGTTGATGTTATCATGTTGTATTTCAAAAGAGCCATAAGTTTTTCAACTTTTCCAATATCTTTTATGCTTCGGAAATCCTAATAGTCTTCCATGTTTTATTGAAAAATCATCTGTCAACCTTTACAAATAGATTAATGTGTGATTCAAATTTCATATTGATTATTGATAGCTTCGTCATGCTTCCTTGAGAACTTTTTTGTTCTCCCTTCTACTTATTATTAACAATATGTGTATATGTGTTTATGTGTGTGCGCGCGCGCGTATGTGTACAAAAAGTTTGACTTTGAGTGGCATCGTCAAGGTCAAACGAATGTGATCAGTGAATAGATCTTTTTAAACCTTATATAACTTTTGTTTGAAACATTTTTCTCAAAAATGCTTATTTTTCTAGATATTTGAAGGATCCGGGACTTTTCGTACACCCTGTATATACACATATGCATATACATATATAACTCCAGATTGCTCATAAAATCAACATTATTACGCGTATAATTTTTTCGATGTATTTTTTTGTTCTTTCTTACTTTCCTATTTTTTCTTTATTTGCTTTATATTCATCGATTATATTTATATTTAAGGATAGTCATTGGTTCTACGAAAACATTGATTCTACTACAAGTTATATTTTTTAATAGTTGTTTTAATGGCTTAATATTCTTATTGCAAGGATAATATTATATTCTTGATAATTCCTGTCTGAGAATTATGAATATATAATATGCCTATTTTATTGTTTAATTTGACTTTAATGATTAAGATTTATATTAAGACAGATATATTTATGCAGATATATTTATGTAGATGAATTTATAATGGCATAATGTCTTATCAAAATATCAATATACATACGTTTGTTGATTATAAATTTTATATTCGAAATCCATAATAAGTCCGGATATGTAAAAAAGATTGATCTGTACATTATTCTTATTTTACAATTATGACATAATTCTGCCTATATATCGGCTTAGATAGTCGAACAAACATTCCACAACGAGCTAGTTTGACGAAGAATTCAACAGGTGCATGGCAACAGTATTTCTCAATCACTTAAATTTCTTATTTTATATGTTTAATCTTTTATTTTTCTAAAGTTTTATAGCTATAGAAAATGAAATATGTTTCAAAAAATAGTATTAAATTAGTATTACAGTTTAATAATATATATTAGAAATAAGAAGTTTAATAGTATATAATACATTAAGCTTTGAGAGAAACAATGAAAGTTTTTTTAATAAGGACTTGCTTTTTTTTAAAAAGATTATTTTCAATGAGTAGCATTTTATAAATTACAAGATAAACAACGCTTTATTAATTGAGGAACACTATTTTGTAGAAATTCATAAACTAAGAAATGAATACAGACCTATACTTTTTATATCCATTTCTCGTTATCTTCATGTTAATAATGATTAACAAGTTTAAACTTAATTAAGTGAATAGCAATTAACTAATAACAATAGCTGTTGCATGTAATCACAGGTGAATTAATTTTATGTTTGAGAGAATACATCATGTTTAACCGACATTTATTTTTTGCTTTAAAATTTATTCATCGAATAATGTCTATTTTCACTTTATACAGTTTCATAGAAACAATTCTATAATTTTAGGTAAAATATGTATCAATAATAATTGAGAAATGATTTTATACAATTCTCACAACATTATGTATTCTCACACATTATATATTTATGTGTTCTTATATCTTCAGGATGTGTGTATTCTATTTTTACTAATTACTTTTTTGATAATAAGTGATGTAGTAGCTTACGTGTGTTCTATTATTTGTTGCGATGACGATGCATTTGTTAAAAATATGTCTTCTATGGTGCCAGAGCAGTAAATAGCACAGTATATAATACAGTGAAAGTAAATAATTAACCATTATTCTGATGTTCTTGTTTATATACATCATTTATATTCAGTGTGTCTTATATGAAGAAGCTTTTACTTTGAAGATATATAGCACTGGAATATAGCTGAGAACTTACAAGAAACGTTTGGCAACGCGAAAAGTAAAAAAGCCTTACAAAGAAACGCAAGATAGATAAAATAGTAATGACGAAAGAATTTTTCTTTCTCTTCCTTTGTTGAGTAATTAATAAGTTCTCCAACTCTTTTACTATAAATCCTGATCTGAATAATCAAGATTATCATTCTTTCTTTCTCTTTCTAAATTGTATTTTTTTTTAGATTTATTCTTGAGAGAGAGAGAGAGAGAGAGAGAGAGAGAGAGAGCCCGTAATTTTAAGTCTGATCTTATTTGGACTGGACATCTCAGGGAATTCTATTGTTCCGAATGGATTTGTTTTCTAATATAATGATTCATGATCATAATGAAATATTATGATTTGTAATATAATTATGATCTCTCTTTCTCCTTAGTTAATCCTTGTTTTTGTAACTTCTTTTGTTTATTGATGAACTCTGGTCTACAATGATAATATTTTTGTAAAACTGCAGGTTTTTAAAAACTTTCCGTCGCTAAACATTTCTTGCTAATGCAATTCTAATATAAATCTGGAAGTCGAATGTGTTCTTACAAGTCCATATGTTTTAATTATTTAATTACGTAATTAAATACTGTAAGTAGAAAATTAAATAATTAGAAACAGAAGCATCATTCGGTTTCCAAAGATTTATATTACATTTTTATTAGGTAATAATTTTAAATTATGATTTTGACTTTGTCGAGAATATGTGCCCTTTAGCATTAATCAGTGCAGCGTAACATATTTCTGCATTTATTATTGCCTGAAATCTTTCATTTGTTTTGATAATTTCTTTATTTACCTCATAAACAAGTATATTATTTTAAATTCAGGCACTAAGACATTAAACTAGTCTACGTAGAAATGTATTTTGTCCTATCTACTTTCCATTTGTTTCACCGGTTAATTACACAAATATTGTATCATATAACTTTTGTATATGAAATAATAAAATATATATTCAGTTAAGCATTCGTATTTATATTTGTCTGGTTAAAATAGGTATGTGTTCATGTTTAATTAAGAGAAGACTTAATTAACTTTTGATTTTTTAATTTTTATTTTTGCTTTTAATGCGTACATCAGTATATCGAACAAATTCGAATATATATATATATATATATATATATATATATATATATATATATATATATATATATATATATATATACATATATACATACATACATACATATATATATATTTGTGTTTTCGTAATGAAAAAAGTTTTGTTTATAATTTGTCGAAAAACTACGCTACATATATGAATCGAATGCTCGGGAAGATATTAATTGGAGCATGAAACTTGTCCTATATATAATTAGATTTAAGTGTGCGGATAAGATACCACCGTTACATATCGTGTAACCAACGTTACCAAAAGTTTTACAAATGATACTTATCGCGAAATCTTTTGCCGTAACATTGCGAACATCAATAGACGTTATTATCAAAGAACGAGTCGCACACTATTTGTGCGTATAATAATAAATACAAATACAATTTTTGTTTCGGGAATATAATCGTGTTGTAATCGTCGCTCATAAGGCAAGCTAGCGAATTGTCTGTTTCAGAATTAAATCACGTTTATATCATTAGGCCAGTTCCTAGAACCGAATAGACTAGCATTGTAACTATATATACGTCTTAAAATCGAAGATCGTAATTTATCTAAATATATAATTTAAATGTCTGAGTACGAATCATAATGTATATAATGAACATTCGCGAATTGCGTTTCGCGTTTGGATATTGGTTTCTTCGGTTCCACGGTTATGACCTATCACAACTTAGCTAGATTCGGCAAGACAGTTCGCCGCTTCCCTTTTCATGTTGATAATACATTAGATACACATCACGCGTAGCTTAACGAATATGTCTATAATACGATAGACTTTAGTAATTCTTGACTGGATGGGAGATATTGCTGTTGAGCAACGGAAGAATATTCCGTATCAATCGGTTTTGTATCGTCGTAGAGTGCCGGTGCTTCGCATAGAATAGTGAAGGTTCCGGCTATTGAAGCTATCGTGAACATCCACAGAAAGAGGCGGTCGAGAACCATCGCGACAAAACCCCAATCTTGATCCTCCTGCGATGATACAATGAAAAACATAATAATTAATACACGGAATAATATATCTTAAATTTAACACTAGAATCGCGGAATAATATATCTAAATTAACGAACCGCAGTTCAAGATTTGGCTCTTTATGAAAGGACATATATATTACATATAAAAATAAAATTACTTGCAATTAATTGATTATTTATGAAAAGTCACAAAAATTTAAAGTCCATGTGCAAATTAATTGGAAAAGAAAAATTATCAAAAATGATAGTCGCGTTTCTAGTGTTAATATTAATTTATGCAATGTAAATGGTTCAAATAAATTAATTAAAAATATGTTGAGAAGAGCTGCGAACCATGAGAATAAAATTAAATGTAAATAGTAAGCAGAATATATTAATAGGCGCTAAAACAAAATACAACGAATTTAAACAAATGATGTTTAGACTTCGATCGGATTATTCTCAATGTTAAATACGTAATATCATTCAATAAAATATTTATATAAACAGATTTAAAATATCAATGACTTAATACTAAAAATTAATAAGAGGAGACTTCAACTTAATGAAAAAATGGCATGCTGTATAAGCATAATCGCATCGTGTGGTTATCACATTGATATTAAATAGCATCTTGCTGTTATATCCAAGAAGCACAATTTTTAACATGATCGTGTGTATAATAGAACGGAGATTATTCACTTTTAACGTGTCGCAATTACAATAGTTAAGATAAAATTACATATGGTCAATGTCGATAAAAACGGTGAAATATTCAGAAATAATCTTAAAGTTTCACAATAATTCAGAAATAAAAATGAGATTAGTCGGAATATAAAATCTTACAGTTTGTTCCAGTATTTAAAATTCGAAACAAGATCAGTTAGAATATACAGAAATGCATAGAAGGAGCAAATTGCGATGGAGTCTCTTTATTATCCAACTTGGTAATAAAGAGACTCCATCGCAATTTGCTCCTTCTGTGCAACCACAGGATGCGATTATGTTACCAATTTTTTACATCAAAATTGAAATTTGTATCTCCTCTTATTAATTTTTAGTATTAAGCCGTTGATATTTTAAATATGTTTATATAAATATTTTATTGAACGATATTACATGTTTAATATTGAGAATGACCCGATTAGAGGAAACGTTTGTTTAATTCATTGTATTTTGTTTAACGCCTATTAATATCTATATTTTGCTTACTATTTACATTTAATTTTGTTCTCATGGTTCGTAACCTTTCCAATAATTTTTAATTAATTTAATATTAATTGTTAAATAATTAATTTATAACCATTAGAATAAAATTAAATGTAAATAATAAACAGAATATATTAATAGGCGCTAAACAAACCGAATTAAACAAACGGTATTTCGATTCCGATCAGCTCATTCTCAATGTTAAACATGTAATATCGCGCGTTCAATAAAATATTTATATAAATATTTATATTTACTTTTTTATTATATAAACATATAAAATATCAATATCAATGACTTAATTACTAAAAATTAATAAAAGGAAATACAGACTTCTAAAATTATTTAAAATAATTAAATTAATTATTTAAATTAATTATTTAAAAATAATTTATTGTTAATAGAATATCTGAGTATATATATTTTATATCTGAGTATATATATTTTTATTGAAGAAAGTAGAGATTTTGAACGAATTTTTTCCTTATTTTATCATAAAATTCCTTCAGTCATACATACATAGTCGGTTTTATTCGTAACAATATTTTATATAATACTTTCTGAAAGTGCTTACTGCATTGAATTCGTCTTGGCGTTGTATATGATGTTGGATGAACATGACGTTGTGCAAAGCTTTTTCCAGCTCGAAGGGATATTTCTTTCTTGGCGTTACATCGCTCAATGATTCGTCAAGACCGGACATGACTGTTGGAAGCCCATTGTATCCTAAACTGCCGACTAGGAATCGATTATGAGCAGTTGTCCTGTGTAAACCGTTGCAACCTGAAATGGTAACAACTATACATTTATAAACATTTCCTTACAACTTCTAATGTGGCAAAATATATAAACATGCTATTGCATATCATTGCTATTTTTTTCATAATATTGCACGGATGTTAATGTTAATTTTGATACATTAAAAAGACATATGAGTAGTAATTAAAGATCTACTACTCTAATTTAATAAGATGATACCATCGATTCGTTGATGACGGGCAGAATCCGGCGAAGATATTATTGACGATTGTACCGCAGCTGCGACAGCAGCATTGAACTTGCTCTTCTTTTTCGATTTCTCTCTTCCGTGCATCTTGTGTACGGCAAGATCATTGAGAAGATCGTCGGGTACTCTCATTAGCAGTAGCTTCGGTAATCTTCTGATAAAAACTTTTCTTACCCAAGGTGCCATTTTATGAGTGCTCGGTTTGCGATAGTGCACATTTAGAATAATGATTGTTATCACCACTGAAAATCCGACTAGAATCATCGTGAAGAGTAGATACTTGCCGAGCAATGGTAGTGCTAGCGACGTAGATGGTATAATCTCGGATATCAGTAAGAAGAACATAGTCTGCGAAAGCAAGATATTGATGCAGAGCGCGATCTTTTCTCCAGAATCAGCCGGTAAATAGAAAGCCAGAACCGACAGGTAAGAGATGCTGACGCAGGGCACTATAAGATTCACCGTGTAGAACAGTGTTTTTCGACGTAAAGTTATATTGAAGAAAATGTCGGGATATGGCTCGAGACAACATGGGTAATATTTTTTATGACGCTCTGCCGGAACGCCTAATATGTCCCACTCCACGCTTGGATAATATTCTCGCAGGTCGATACCTACTTCGACCTTGTCGCCCATATTTTGATTAATGTGCTTTAAGTCGATCTGAAGAAGATATTTTTAAATAAGTGACGCATTAAAGATTGATTTTTTAATCAATACACTTTGTTGTTTTCTGTGCACAATATAATGATGTTTGCATAATTCTATAATTTATTTGTGCATATTATAAGTATATGTAATTACAAAAGTTTTGTGCAGTTTGAAGCTTTCGTAATTTCCATTTTATATATAGTAAAATTAATCTCAATGATTTAATTAATAATTGTGTTAAGACAATAGACTTACTTGGAAACCATCATACGTCCACGAGCCAAATTTCATGAAACATGTTTGCTGATCGAAGGGAAAATATCTAACGTCTATTTCACAGGAAGATTTGAAAATTGCCGGAGGAGTCCAAAGTACCTTACCAGTGTGATGCAAAATGGCCTTAGTCATTGTTGTCACACCATATTCTCCATCGGCACTGCAAATAAGATAATAAAGTTATTTTGAATTAATGTATATATAAATTTTTAACGCGTACAATATAAATCACGATTTCAGAAGAAGAATCAATAAAAACTATAAGAATGTGATTTGCAATACACCTTGCGTAGCGTGCTTATATTTTCTAACCGTGACAATCGTAAAAGAGATAAAGAGATACCAGTGTCACGTACTTGTTATAAAGTACAATGTCTGGCAGCCATATATGTTCGCTGGGCACGTAGAGTTCAGTGACACCTCCGTATTCCGAGGGTTCCCAGATGAATTTATGATCCTGCCATTCCTGAAATTATTAATCCGACTTTGTGTTAATCTTTTGACAGCAATAAAAAGTTGTCCAAATATTTTTATTTGGCTTAACTTACGTGCTCTAACCAGACGTTCGTCGTTAAGATTTGATCTTTTAAATTCTGCAAACGCGACAAATAGATTTTATTAAAAAAATATATAGACAACTCTATGCCAGTTGTTGCAATAAACTAAGACACAATTTTATTGATAGAATTATATTGTAAAAATATATATATATATATATATATATATATATACTACGTACGAGATCTATCAGCTGTGAGAGACGGAGTCCTAGTTTCACAACAACAGTATCAGTATTATTAGACACAGGTCGAATCAGCCGATTATAGTTCGACAGCAGATCATCGTAAAGTCTCTTAGCGTCTGGATTACTATAGCAGATCCCCACCGAAAGGATCAGGATAATTAAAGAGAATATCATTTTACCTTCAAACGTACGATTAAACTAGATTCGTCAAAAGCATCCTGCACAAAAATATTAATAAACCCATATGTGATTATTCGATTTATTTCGTACGATTTATGAAATATCCGAGAACGGATTATTATTTTTAAAATTATCAGAAATTTATTATTACCTTAAAAATTATCTGCATATATAAATATATTTATTATAATAGTACAATTTTTTTTCTTTTTCTATTATTTTTTTTGTGTTTTTGTATTTTGCTGCATATTTGTAGAATTATAAATTGACTATAAGATGATTTGTTATTTAAAAAGTAAGAAAAACATTAAATAAAAATTTCAATTTAGATTCTACATTTATAATTTTTTTTCATTTAGCTGTCATTCGTATTTTTCATAATTTTCTCTACTGAAGAAATTAAATTAAATTAAATTAGTAGTTACAATGCTATGTCGATAGCTTAACTGAGCTTTGCTGAGTTGTTAGTTGTAGAATTATGAACCTGTTGCATTAAGCACAGCTGTCTGTCCGTATTAATTTTTACGAGAAGTACTTTAGTATATCAAATCTTTATCGAAATATTAATATGCAAAGTAAATTTTTCAAGCTTATTAGTGACGAGTTAAAACGTAATAATTTCGTATCACGGAGTGTTCGAGTAGCATCATTCTTTTCCTAATATAATAATTGATAACATACCTTAAGAAACTTATAAATCGTATTAATTTTTATTACATTGCACAAAACGTTATATAAATACATTCCCAAAGTTTGAAAATGCAATATTTTTACAAAATTATACTCTCCCACTTCTATAAATATTTTAATACTATCATTTTAATACTATCATTTCTCGCAACATATAAATTTAAATTATCCTTTTCAATTGTTGTCGCGCTTACATTACAATTATTCATAAGAAAATATTTATTCTGAAACGAAAATTATTTCAAAAATTGCTTACTGCGTCTATATTTTCACAGCGCTTATCGATTTTGCTCACCGAGCAATTATATGTGAGTATCGAAGTCGGGCATGTATTCGTGTATCGAACGTAATCTAAACGGTCGTGGTGATATACTTGCGCTTCGGCCTTCTCGGGACTCCTCGTTACCCGTTCTTTAAATACGGTGCTTTTATCCCGTGCCCTTCTTGTGTATCATAATCTGCGGTAAATCTGGGATACGTTTGATCTCCGGCGCGTACTTATTAGTCGGTGATACCGCGGACGGACTTCGGTCCTACTCTCATTACTCGCGCGGATCGTTCCGCTCGCGAAACGCTGGAAGAACGTTCAACAGAAATGACATTGTGTACAGCCGCTGGACCACTGGGATGCTGGTACGTGCATCTGAAATTCGCAGGATCAATACACCATTGCGCATGTACCAGCATGGTTTGCTCTGCCTCTGCGCGCTGCGAGAGTACCCTTGTCGCGCAAACTCGTCGATTTCTACTGCGTAGCCTCGCAGTGGAAAAAGTGGGAACGCATCGGCCGGGCCTCGGCATTTTCCTGGGCGTACTACGCCCTTTCCCGGCGAATTTCGCAGCTCTCTTGTATTTACATTAAGTTCCGTTTTATGTCTGTTATTCAACAAGAGAACTCTAATCAGTTATTTAATTAATTCACGAGAAAACGTATGCTTTAGCGAGAAAACGAGAGAATTATCATATATTATCATTTCATTTATTCGATTTTTATGAAAAAAGAGGTAATTGTTTTCATGTTAATTCTACATAATTATATATATAATTTAATTACCCTGATACTTTTGCGTCAGTTTCGTTTTCTTTGACGTTTTATATATATATACGTATAACAATAAGCTTGATGATAAACTGCTTTATTTTCTCGAGCATCGTGGCTATCGCAAATTCATTTTGGAATGTCAGTCACTGGCAGTTTGTTTCTTTTTCTACATGCTTATATGTGGTGTACATCGCATATATTTACAATTTATTTCGCCATCTTCTCTATTCGTGCACGTTATTTTAAATTGTTCGTGATGTTTAAGTACGACTATACTTCTACTTTCTCGTTATATAATTTTCTAAAATTTACTTCGCTAGTAAAGCAGGTACTCGTAAATTTCTCAAGCAAATGGGGAGAAGGATAAAATAATGATCTCCCCGTCACGCACAATTTGCGTAATACTTTATTACACATCTTGTATCTCATCAATCATTATAATTCATTATGATAATCTCTTAATAACTGATGGATTGGTACTGACGACGGGTGAATAAATAAGGATGTCTGACTTATGTTTCGTGCGAACTTCACGTAATGAAATCATTGTGTCGAGTGCAGCCATGACATTTAGTATTCTTCTTTATGGCGAGGGATGAGACATTGTACATTACACTTTATTCTTATGCGTAGGCCATTCTCTTACGCTTATACTTCTCGCATCCGCTTGGCGCAGTTCTGCCTTTCCGAGCTTCATGATAAACGTGACTGTTTTTCCGCATTTCCTTCCTCGCTCTCCTCTGCTCTCTCCTCTGCGAGGAGCCACCAGTGAGGAAACTGCAACCGCCGCTCTCAAGAGTACAACATCTCAAAGTAGTATACAGTCGCGTGTTTTGTGTATGTGTCTCAGACTTGCATGGACGAATATAGGGATGTGGATCACATTGAATGATCTCGCAGAATGCAGCATGTGTGTACATGTAGGGCGAGGAATTCGCATTCTGCATCCCTTATTCGGCGCGGCATGTCATTCTCCCTTGCTTTTCACGATTGTTCTTGTTCAACAACATCACGTTGCACTCGCGACACGTCTTCTGATCACGTGCAGTAACTTTTCTGATTTAAATATTTATCCGACGTTGCCCGACCAAATGACTGTTGTACGTTATTCCGAGAACGTATTGCTTGGGAGTCCAAAATTGCGCCATTTATTCCGTTCACTCCTTAATTGCGGCAAAGTTAGTCGAACGTGTTTGAAGTTTACGACATGACATCGATCAGTTTTGTTCTTCCGCGTGTGTAACGGGAGATAGTTATCCGATGTTCGGTAACTACTCCTGGTAAAGCGAACCCACAAGGACTCATAGGACCTCCGCCCTTTTCTCCTTGTACGACGATACGAATTATTAATCAGATTACCCGTTGCGTATAGAATACGGTGTCAGACAGAACCCATCTCCCTTAATTACGGCAAAAGTTGTATCGTGTTTGAAATTTCCGACATCCAAGCACGAAGATAAGATAGAGACTGTGAGAAAATGCAAGAGGGAAAGAGTAAGAGAAGGAGAGTTAGAGAGCTGGAGATATGATAGCGATATGGGAAAACAGAGAGACAGTCTGCGCACAATCTGGACATTATCGCAGGCTGGTAGAGACGGTTACGTTGAGGTTGGTCTTCGGGACGTGGCGGTAATTAATGTGGCCTCACGCATCGGACGATCTTCCATCTCTCGCTGTGCGCTCCGGTTCGCTTTTGCCTGTTTCAACCACCCTCGTGTGCTGCCCGGAGAAAACTTTCAGGGCTGCGAGATAAGCCGAAACCCCATTATAGTTTGCTGTTAGATTCTCTCGTTGTGGTCCTGAATAGTAGTAGTAGTAGTAATAATAGTAGTAGTAGTAGTAGTTGTAGTAGTAGTAGTAGTAGCGAGATCTCCGCTCTATCTCCGTTCCAACGACTGTTCGTATCCGCCGTTTGCTGGCCTTGCTCTTCAGAGGTCCACCTTTAACCCCAAGATAATGGGGCTCGTGTGGTGTTGGAGTTTAAATGAGTGTTTGCGCGCTTCTCTGTAAATTATGGCAACCCCTTTTGGGACACCCGTTGCTATAATGTACGTATACGAGCGTTCATAAGGTGCGATGTCGTCACGTATCACGTCTGGTTGATTATTGTGCAACATACATTAAAATAGCGTCTTCATGCCCTTCTTCTGTGCGATATATAATGTATGTCAGGCGCTGATATTTTTATTCATTTCTTTATGCAGTTGATTAGCTCTCTTTCTGTTTAATGTTTGAATGTAATGAATTTACGATCAATGGTATAATTAATCATCCCTTGTACTAATATTTAGTTATTAA
>Ga0157364_1000741_pt1 | contig 24462 bp, 16 predicted proteins | sample AttsexASBM2_FD_111476 | JGI IMG/M metagenome (GOLD analysis project Ga0157364, IMG submission 111476) | Fungus gardens microbial communities from leaf cutter ant in Ribeirão Preto, State of São Paulo, Brazil - Atta sexdens ASBM2 | ecosystem: Host-associated > Fungi > Mycelium > Unclassified ...
CTACCTAGAGATAGACAGAGAGCGAGAGAGAGAGAGAGAGAGAGAGAGAGAGAGAAGACACGAAAGAACTTAGCAGTAGAGAGGGGAGGGGAGGGGAGGGGGGAGAAAAAAGACGGATGGGAAGAATTTTTTATTTTTAGTGGATGATTCGGATGAATCTATCTTCTTTCCTCGTTCTTTCTCTCCTTTTCACTTTCTTCCGGCACCTCTTTCTTTCCTTTTCATGTCTTCCATGTCTTCCTTGTTCACCTCCATCACCTCAAATCGAAGAGACATTGAATATGTGCAGGCTAATACTTTAACGTCTGTTATATTGATGCCAACTGGTATCGTTCACGAACTCACTACCATCATAAAAAAAATATTTTTTTTCTGTGAACCGCGATTGACCTCACAAAAAGATTCGTATTCGACGAGTGGATAGCTCCTTCGATCACAGTCCGACAGTTTTCATTTCACAAGGCAGGTATTTCTAATTACGCATGACTTTATCTTTGACACAAGTTGGAATTCGAATTAATGCTCGGCTTTAAATCAAACTTATGCGAGTCGTTCTTTCTAATCGTATACTTATTTCGTTTCGATTGCTCGAGCAAAGATTGAACATGAAAGCTGTTCCGTCGTGTTTCGAATAATGTCTCGTCACTCCCAACACGTGATTGAGAGCTGTGTTCAATAAAAATGATTCGTTGTCGAAGTATATATTGTGTAAGAGCCGCGCGATATGTCATGTTCTGCTCTTCATGTTCAGCCTACGACACGCGAGATACGCTCGTGGCGAGTAATGTATTTAAATGTCTTTTACCGGATAACAGAATTGGTGATGTGACAAGAGCTGTTTTCAAGTTGTTAAAATTGCAGCATGAGTACACAAGTTTCTTAATGCTGTAACTATTATGACTTACACGTAAACTGTCAGGATGATTTTCTTTTTTTTTTACGCAGCATTACTTTAAACTATGCTACTCTGATTAGTATATATATATGAGTGTCTCACAACTATTGCATTTCTTCCTAAGAACGTATTTTTGAGATAATTTTGAGACGAAAATTTTGATACGAAAATGTCGAGACTACAATAGTTTTTGAATTATAATTAGTTAAATTTAGTGTGTAATTCGAAAACTATTATAACGTCGATATTTTCGTATTACACTCTATATATATAATATATATATTGCTATATATAATAATCTATAGCAATGAAATTTCACTGCATTAAATTGAAATTTCACTGTATTAAATTGAAATAGTGGCATTAGTGGCGAATGTTATTGCCAGTGAATTTTACTGCAAGATGGGAAAATCCATTCGATAATTAGAGTTTAAAAAGTTTACTTCAAAAAGGAGTGAATTTGGAGATTAGAATAATGTCCATTCCAAATCCAGATAACAAAGCCTACGGAGGCAGATTTTGAACAAAGCATGTTATCAATTTATTAACCTATTAATCTTACTTTTAATTATTATTATTTTATTTTTAATTATTTCATTCTGTCTCTTATGTTTATGTCGTATGTGTCTCAAAATGCATCTCGCCTAATCATGAAAAAACGATAAACATGCGATAATGGTGCGTTATTTCGCTAAATTCATTTGCAATACCATTCAATGCATCTTGCAATGCATTATCAACTAATGCTTAAATCACTTTAATTAATCGAATAAAATAGTTCACTCTTTTATGTAAGAGTTAATAGACTAACTTCAAAGCAGTGAAAATCCACTTAAAGCAATGACTTTGCTACTCACTTTTGTTAAAAGTAAAGTTTTCATTGCTACAGATTTAGAATAGGATTTTCGTTTTAGAACGTTTTAGAAAAGAATCCAGAAATAATAATAGATATTATAAAAATAAAATGGTTTTGGACTTATAAGCATTTGAAGCTTATAATTTCAAAAATTATTGTAGTTTCAACATTTTCGTCTCAAAATTATCGTCTTAAAATTATCTCAAGAATAGTCCTTAAGAGGAAATGCGATAGTTGAGACATCCTATATATATATATAAAATAAATAAATGAATTAGAACTACATGAAAAGAACAATTTTGCTGCACTTAAAAATTTAGATAATGATAATAATAAGGTGCGTATCTAAAAATAATTTATTGGATCATTAAAATAATTTTGTAAGAAACAATGCTGCAAAAAGTTTTGATATTCTAGTCAACAGTTTAAGAGCCCTACACAATTTTTTTTCATAGTCTGACAAAATTATTTTCAGATCTGTATCTAAATTTTTAGATGCTTTAGCAACCGTTCTTTCAGTGTTGAGTAGGTTTATCTTTAATATCTATTGCGACAACGTGAGAAGAAATGTAAATTGCTGAGAGAGTTATTCTATTCTTTCCACTTTTTTTTCGTCACTTTCTGTCTTATTAAGGTTACGCAGATTATGCAATCATCGTTGGTAGAGCGTGATAATGTCAGGCCGTCCATTACGCTTACGACTATTGCATTCGCAACGACCATCGACCTTAGATCACAGAACAGGCGACCAGGTGTGTCGCCTTATCCGACCGGTATCGCGGTAGATAGCGCGCGTGCGGTGCCAGAAGGGCTTTTTCTGCTTCATGACTCACGTAAATCGTGCGTATTCTCGCGTAAATTGTGCATTGTCTTCGAGCTTCGGGACAGTCATGCGTCCCGCGGTCGTACAAGTCTTTCATACTTCATCGTCAAGAACGCACTAAGACTTACCTTACCTTACCTTACCTTACCTTACCTTACCTTACCTTACCTTACCTTACCTTACCTTACCTTCAACCATCATAAAACCACGCCATCGGTGTAGTTTAACTATGTATTATCCTTAATTACCGTTAATCTGGTTAATTAAGTGCGCAGATGGGACCCGCATGTGGACTTGAAAAATTGACCTGCACAATCGAATGTAGATTTTCAAGGTGCACGACCACGTCCTACTTTCGCGTCGCTTGTCGCAGGTCGCGAATTCCTGCTCACACGACAGTGATTTGTTTTACGCGTTACTGGGCCAGCGAGGCGATAATCGTGGAGAAGGGAAATGAAGAGAGAACCGGGTGAGCTTGTATGCAGAAGAGACAAGAAGAGAACTGTTACGGCGGTAAGAGAGGGTCCAGCCAGTCAGCGAGGGGTCCCGTCGCGCTTTTTACGATCGCCCGCGTTAGATCGCCTCTCTCGCCACCGGTCACTGGTCACTGGTAGGGCAGTCCTTGAGGATTCTTTTTTTTTTGCGCGAAAATTTAATTAGATCGGCGGTGGGCCCGCGCGCACTCGATTTGAAATTACTTTTACGAGGGGCCTCACTTCCTTTTTTCCCGTCCCGCGTGGCCACGGCGCCGTAATTAAAGCTAGGTGAGTGTCTGGCCGCGTTCCTCCCGGTGTGTCCGGTGCTCAGGGCCGACGCCCTCTGGTACCCTCCCTCTGGCTGGATACCCTCTCCTTTCCTCGTCTTTCGTTTCTCATCCTTCTCTTCTAAGTCTCTTCTCCCATCTTCTCCCGCGTCTTCCCGCAATCTCCATCTCACTACCTCCTTATAATTCTCCGCGTTCTCCGTCCTTCCTTCTCTCGTTTTTCTCCTCTCACTCTCGATATCTTAATTGCCCGTCTGCCGAGATATTTTCGCGAATCGCAAATTTATGGACCAGCCCCTTAGCGGATCGCGCTAACGACGTACTTGTGTGTACATACGAACGTGCACGGGCGCGAAAGCAGGAGAGAGTTATAGGGAATGGCCGCGTGCGGGAAAGAAGGTGAAGGAAAAAGATGATCCGGGCGAGAAAGAGAGAGCGGGAGGACAGAAAACGTAATCGTCGGTCTCTCGCTGTGAGAATCATTTCGTTATTTCGCGCGCTCTCTTTCGTGGAATCGACGTGGCAATATCACTGTCTTAGCATTAAATTAAAATCATTAACGCCGGAATACTACAGTGTTAAATACCCGCCCGGTATTCCCTCTACGTGCCGTTTTGTCCGTTTCCGTATGTCTGTCCATCGTCGTCGTACTGACTCTTGCTCTTGCCATCGCGCGCAAACATTGCATTAACATTTAAGTTACCAGCCAATTTGCTTTACGATTAACGAGCACCAAGTATCATTTTAATCGGGAACTCAAGGACGTATTCATAGCGATTTTTTTACATAATCTTATTTTGCTTCGTATTCGAGTTGAGCAACATGACACCTCTCAAAAGGTTTCGATGTTGACGAGAGGTTTCCTACCTTCGTAGATGAAGCCGTATTTTTCTAGCGGGAATGTTAAGGACACTTTTCTTGCCCATATGCAAATGGAATGGATTTGTTTCCTATATTTTTACTAGCATTGCTGAAATGATACATCTTACTCTTTTTAGAGAGGAATCTAATTCTAAGAATAACAATTAAGCTATAAGTGTTGAAAAAGAGTGGCTCAATTATCATTTGTAAGACTGGAATGTCACTCTCTAGAATTAAATTTCACTTTAATGATTTTGAAGCGTAATCCTATTATATCAATCTATTGTTAAAAATTATTGGTATCACTTTATTTAGACAGCATTATCATAATAAGAGTTCGTAGTAAGAGTTCTCTGAAAAAATACGGACGAAATCATCACTTTACCGTAACTTATTCTCGTCTCACCGACACTGACTCCCTCGTCTTCTCGATAGACGGTTGAATTGATTTTTATTCATCGCAGCGATCCGAGAAGACTCCCTCCTGGTCGACGAATTATGCTAGTATAAAGACGATCGTACGGAGCTTGGGCAAGAATCTTGCGTCTCGAAGCGGTTATCTAAATCTGTCGCGTGTAATAACATGCGACGCCGTTTAAAAGGCATACAATTTAGATAACATCTAAACGAGGCCGTGAGGTATCGCGTTTGAAGAATGACTTCCATACGGTTACTCGAGCCTCTCCCCGCTCGTATCGAGGTAATTCCGATTCAATTTAGGGAACATTGCAGGCGTCGCGTGACATTCCGGTAGACTTTAAATAATCTTTTGCTCTGACGATAATCATATTAGTTATTTGCTGATGATGTCCACGAAATCATTAACTAATATATTTTATTATTTCTCATGGGATAAAAATATCTTTGTAAACATCTTTGTATAATCATACAGGGTATTTGATAAGTAACGATAAAAACTCTTGCATAGGGATAGGACGTATTAAACTGAGTCGAAAAATCCTGTAGCATTTTGCAATTTTCGCAATAATTAACAAGATATCAATTACTAAAAATCACCGAATATTGATCTTTAATAATTTTTTTACTCAAACTATCAACTTTACAAAAAATAAACAATTTTTGTCACTTGTTGCTTTTCTGTAAATGTTAGTACTTCAGTAAAAAATTATTGAAAACCAATATTCGATGATTTTTAGTAATTAATATCTTGTTAATTGTTGCGAAAATTGTAAAATGATACAGGACTTTAATTCAGTTTAGTTCGCTTTACTCTTCTGCGAGAATTTTATCGTTACTTATTAAACATCCTGTATAATTTATTTTAATACATTTTTTTAAAAGTATCTTTTATAAACTGCATGATTTTTTATTTTTAAACTGCAGGACAAATATATATATATAAAATTTTATTCTATATATTATCTTAAGGTTTATTTTTAAATATCGAGTTGAGATAATGAAATTCGTCGGTAATCACATCTGGAACCTATTAGCCAAGCACGATGACCGATTATTTTAGGCGTCGCAGGTCGTTCGCGATTTAACGACGCAGTAAAAATGCACGCCCCCGTTATCGATAATGGAGTTTCGAAACAGCGGAGGTCCGGCAGTGACCATACATGAGGGTGAAAGCCGCGTTCCACCGGCAAAGCTCGCGTGCATCGGGGTAATGATCGGCGGGGGAAAAGGATTCAGAAGTGGTCTTAGCCACGTCACCGAGAGAGAGAGAGAGAGAGAGGCGCGGGAGGAATTTTAAGTTGGAAACCTTGTCGCGCGTTCCTTTACCTCGAAATCATGAATGCCAGTGTCTCGTGCCGAAGAAGCACCTTTGACTCCTATCGAGAGAGAGAGAGAGAGAGAGAGAGAGAGAGAGAGAGAACGGGGATGCGCACGTAAAATTTGAAAAGAAAAGGAGAAAGAGAGACTACACGCGGATTCATCCTTTCGACCCGATTTTTCAGTTCTTTCGAGTGAAAGAGAGCGGTCGAGATCGAAGGGCGCCGACTAGGACAGATCGGTCGCTTAATGGGATTCTGTGTAACGCGAAAACGGTGCTCCAACGACCAATTATCGTCCTCTTTCTCCCATTCTCTTCTGCGGATCCAGTGGTTTCGGGATCGAGGACTTTGGATGAGTCCCTGCCACTGAAATTATATCGGCATTCGCGTAAATGCTTCGGTCCATGCACTCACATATGCTCGGTCGGGCACTTGAATTGTATTTTATGATTGGATTCCCCTCGTAAAATTAACGAAATTCGAAGAATATTCGCGGCGCTGGTCCACCAATTGACTACCATCTTAATTAATGATACTGTCGGTTACCTGTGAAATTGATTCATTGCGTATACTTCCGGTTTTTGACGGAAAGTTTCCTTCGACCAAAAAAAAAAGACGCGATGATATGAATATCATCCTCATTGTAGCGGTTTGCGTATTTAATTATGAACAAATGTTATTTAATAAATCAGCTAGTTTAATAAATCTCGCCGTGTAATGTGTATTGTATTTCGGTCATACCATAATTCATCAGAAGCAATTTAATATTACAGATTAGTATTATCGATTATGATAGACGTAATTAATTTAATTTTATCATTTTGATTTTGCTGGATTTCAAATATATTTTCAATTATCAAAATTAAGATTGACAGAGAAAGAAAAAACGAGTATCTTTGGTATGAATCACTTACTCTTTGAATCTGAATCAATGAAATTCAATGAAGATGAAAATGAAAGACAATTTGAGCATTATATAATTAAAATACCGATATTTTACATTAGTTCCTATATCGTGTATATTGAAATGAATTTATACACTAAAGCAAGGTTAGTTAAATTAAGGATTCCTCGTTTCATTGATTTTTTAGATCATTTTCACTGTGAGTTGACTGATTTCCAATGCTACCAAAACTACTTGAAACTGATATCAATGTTTATCTACTGATTTAAAGAATATAAAACTATTAGCGGAAGCTCCCATCGAGCTTGATCAATTTGATCTTGGTGAGTTATGTAAAGCGTAATCGATTTCATAATAATTAACTCGTCTATACAGCATTAATTAATAATAGGCATTGAAGTACAAGTATTAATGGATATCTCAATCTTTGTGGAATACCTTCGTTACGGGGAAAATATGTCTCTGATAGATTATCTCTAATTTAAATTCGACTAGAAAAATTTCAATTTAGGGTGCGATGAAATTTGAAGTTTCGAAAGTTCATAGTCGGCTGCTACGGAATGCTACGAAATACTGTGGAATGTGCTTCATTCAGGATTAATATCGCCACGATGGCCGCTTATCCGAAGCCCGGCTGGCCTGAAACGATCGCGATAGAGACCGTGTTCGAAGGCCGATATCTTCGGGATGGATAGTGCGTGTCTGCGGACGATCCAGTATTTTCTACGCTGGTTGCCCGGTTGGTACAGCTCTTGCTATCAACTGGCTCGCGGTAATATTACCCGGAAAGCGTCAATGCTGCGCATTACAGGGCGCCCTAAGGCCCCGCTGCCACACGCCCACGATCGCTCTTCGATTTTCTAACGGCTCTGGCACGCATTCTCGTCAACCTTATTCCTGTACGCATCGTTCGCCATCAGTAGATATATCAGCGGCTCTCTATCTCCCTTTGTATAGAACGCCAATGGCTCTATAAGTGATTCGTACTAAGGACGCCCTTTTCCATTCTCTCTCTCTCTCTCTCTCTCTGTTAATCTTTTCATAATTGAAAATAAACTCAAAACTTTGAGCGAAATCAAAGTAATCTATTTCTCAATCTACTTAAAGGTACGCTTTATAGATTTTCAATTTTGCATCTTTTCACGGAATATACTTGAGAAGCTCTTGCTTCTGAATTGCCATCGATCTAAGAGACACCATCGAGGAATTTGCAAGTTCTCACAGTACCATGATTTCACGCTCGAGTAGCCATGCACATGCGATATCAATCGGGAGGAGGCATCGAATATCGATCGGTTCTGGTCCAGCGGAGAAAATGGGTTTGAAGGAATTAGAAGCGCATACGCGGCGTTCTGCGTTCGTACGCTAAACCGGTAGATAAACGACGTAACCGTTGTATCATACTCATTACGCACATTTCTTCAGCATTGCGTTTTCTATCCTTTTTTTCTTTTGCTTTATAATATACATAATATAACATATATACATATATACTTTTTTTTAATAGTATAATATAACAGGTACATACATTTCTCTCTTTTCCTTCGCAAGATCTCAAGATCCATTAAACTTTTCTTATTTCTAATTAAACTCTTATTTCTAATTAAACTTCCGTTTAAGTCTTACTTATTAATATTTTATACACACTTTTACTTAACATTTCAACGCGCCATTGCAAAGTGCTCCATACCAGTAATGAATGAGAAAAGGAAGAAGAGAAAGATTCAGGGAGATCCGGTCAAGTGGTCTCTCGCGTACAGTTCGCAGACGACCGGCGCGGGATTGTATTGCCGGTGGACCGTAAAGCGCGAAATATACGGTGGTTCTTGCGGCGAGGACACATTGTGATCGTACAAGCTGTACGGGTACATGTGCGTCAGCGAGATAAGTCGTGAGACCAAAAAGGAAATCGCGGGTTGCGAGAGAGAGAGAGAGAGAGAGAGAGAGAGAGAGAGAGAGAGAGACGCGGCGGTGGCGGTCACATTCGTTTCGGAACTCGTTCAAGGTCTGCATTTGCACGAACGAAGAAGCACCACTGCTGCAGTAAATGGAGCGACTCTATAAAGATCGAAGCATACCCGTGGCACGAGAGGTGGATCGCATCACGATCCACTTCTCGCAGCTTTCCACGTCGTAGAAAAATTGACAAATCATTAAATATCGGCTAATACCGATATCAAGGTTTAATGCGATATCCTATATCAGGATGCGCACAAGTCTAATCGAATCAATTTGTGCATGGAAAAAGTAACTTTGCTGAGGTATTTAAAAATTTAGCTAAGTACAGACCAGAAAATAATTTTGTTGGATTATCAAAATAAATTACGTATACATAATTTTTATAAAAATCTCAAGCATCATGAACAATACTGCAAAAAATTTTGATACTTTAGCACCTAATTTGAGTGTTTTTGAATATAATTGTTTTGGCGGTTCAACAAAATTATTTTCAGCTCTATATCTAAATTTTTAGATACTTGAGCAAAACTATCCTTTCCGTGTAAAATGTACGTATACATTGCACGTATCTACATGTGTACGTTTCCCCGATTATACATTACAGTCGCCGGTGCATGTGGGTACACGAACAGTTCACGGGTCGTTAATCGATCTGCACGTCCCGATGATACAGACGATAGATGAAGTCGAACGTGAAACCGATTTCGATACAAACGAGACATCGGTGTTACGCGCGAATGCGCACTGTTGCGTGTATAATGTAACTTACGTGGGCGTGTTCCTCAGATATTCATGCCACTCCGTGTAAATACGAAGAGGTAAATGCGGACTTTGCAGACTACTTCAATGTGAGGTGGGACATGTAATGCTAGGACTCTTGCGGGTTATCGGGTATAGGAAGCATCGGGATGGTTTTATGCATGGAAGTTGCGTTACAACAGCGATACAAATCGATTCTGAGTCGCGTCGATCGAAACTTCAATCGTATGCTATCGACCATTAAGCATATGACTTGATTACGAGGGTTACTTATTACCGATATGAGCTAGATGTCTCGATCACGATGAGTACAAGGGAGACAGTACATTAGATTACACCGGTAATCTGATATCCCGCATTTCTGTTCGTGGCTCCTTAAAGGTTTAACAACTCTCTTAACGATAACGTAATGGTCATCATTATTGCGGCAATGGATATTATTATTAACCTTTTTTTAGAACTGTCATCTAGTTGCATGTCGATAGATCGTAAATATAGCACGAGATTGGTTATCAGAGTTAATTCTGCACTAAAAAAAGTACAAGCGAGTAACATTTTAACAATCGTCATTTTAAAAGTCGATATTCCGTTTCACGCATTCTGTGTTTTGAAAACCCAAGTTCAAGTTTTCAAATAGTATTTCATCAACTCGAACCTGATTTAGAGCGGGATCTCTTTGCCAATGCTGATAATTGTATTCGTGCGTGCGTGCGTGCGTGCGTGCGTGCATGCGTGCGTGCGTGCGTGCATGCGTGTCAGTGCGCGAAAAATGCGAAGGTCGTTAGCCGTTAAATACCGAACGCTGCCTGCGAGATTGAACGAGGTGCGTACGATCGAGAGAGATATGTAAAAGGTCCGCAAGCATGCATGCACGCACGCACGGGTAATATTCGCGTGGCGCATTTATGGAACATATTATTCAAGTACACGAGCGAGAAACGCACTACGAAGATGTGAGATCTACGCGAGGCGATTTATGCTTTTGCAACGAGAAAGACAAACGCATTATTTGCAGATAAGAAAGGAGATGTTAACTCTCAACTACACCTTAACTATACCTGAAAATTACATCTAACTTTTAAAATAAAAGTTCTATTTGAAATAAAGAATGTAAGTAACCCCTTCGCTTTATGGCGATTGATAGAGGAAGATTAAAGTTCTTTTTATCTATATCTAATTTAGAAACGTTCAATCAGCGTCAAATATTTTTTATTATTATATTTGCACTTTGTTAAATTTGAAAGTTTACTTCAAGATATATATTTTGAGATCTAATTTAGAATACAATCATCCAAAAATTTTCGTTTTGAATCCAAATGACTCATTATTGCAGTCGAAAGTTGAGTACATAAATAAATATTAGAAAATTTTTTTTAAATAAGTTGATTAAATAATGATAGTATTAAGAAATTGCTATAAGATAATAAATGGTATAAAAAACATAAGATGACAGAAGTCGAACGCATTTTATCTTACGAATCTCACGGGAGCACGGAACCTTAAGCATGTATAATGCTACGGCTGTTTCTAAACCGATCGGCGCAAGGGATCTTGGATGGAGATCCAACGTAAAAACTGGCAGAGACACGCGGTGTTTTTGAAGAGCGCAGAGGGTGCACTCGTTGCGAACGTAGGATGCCGACATCGGCAAAAAGGAGCACTCTTGCCGATGCGATTTTTGTCATCTTCCTTGCCAAGGACGCGTTCACGTCGTGTGCACGTCGTGCGGCTGGTAGTACGAGAAACGCGAGAAACGCGGGAAGAGCATGAAATCGATCAGAAGTCATGAGAGATCGAAGTAGAGGAGGGAAAAGAAACAAGGAGAGGAAAGTTCTTGGAGGGGAAAAAGAGCGAAAGGAAGAAGCGTGCGTGAGAGAGAGAGAGAGAGAGAGAGAGAGAGAGAGAGAGAGCCAGGAAAAGGATTCGTCACGCTGGCAACATACAAGTACGTAACATCGTGTCTGCATGCACTAACACATGAATCTGTGCGGCGACACACCGAGCGCGTACTGGTGAGTACGCGTGCTGGTGAGTCTCGTTTCTTTTAAAAATCCGCGAAGCTATCGGGTTTCTGTCCTGCTCTATCATTCTCCGCCTCTGCCTCCTCCGGTCCGTCGCACAGCGCGCATTTCCGACCTTGAAAGATGTAACAAGTTGTAACGCGGACCAACGTGGACGAGAGCGAGCGAAGCGATCGCGCGGTCAACGAAGCCGACTTCAGCAGACTCCCGTGGCAGCCTGGATTGTAACTCTATAAAAGCTTAATTGTTTCTCATTTTACGGTTCAATCTTCGTGGCTCTTCTCTCCTTATACGCTACACTTCTTAACTCGGTGCTATTCCCCCGCTGTCTAGTTTCTTTTTTCACTGTGCCGAGCACGGGATCGATGTTGCCTCCTCCGTCGAACATGAATTCCCTCGTCTCCTTCTTATACGTTTTCTCGTCATCCTCCGCTCTTCTCCGCAATGTCGATCCTCTTCAGTCTTTCCTTTCGCGTCTTCACTCTCTACTACTTCTTCTTCATCTTGTTCATATCCTGATTGCTTTTAAGTGGCTAGCGTAGTTCTAGCAGATGTCTTCGATAACTCTACCTTTATCGCAAATCCACTTATGATGATGATTTCCACGATATTGGCTGGTCCATAAATATAGATGCAAATCTGTATAGCATACTTGAATTTGGTTTCAAGTTTTACTCTCTGTTATTAATCTCACTGTTAAATTCATAATGTTCAGTTATGCTCGCTTTGAGTTATTTTTAATCATTTCTATAACTTCACTCTGCTCCTACTCAATATCGTTAATTTAACTGAAACAATAAACAATTTAATTTAAGAAAATGTATTAAATTTGATTCAAATTTAATTTTTTTGTTTACTAAGTACCTACGTTAATACAGATGTTCTTGATTTTGAAACTGATTAATAAAATGAAATAATTTGTTGTTTAACTCAAGAGATTGGATTGCCATTGCTCCTTAGTATAATAGAGATCACTGCTTTATTATCTTTTTTAATAGCTTTTTCTAAAAGATCTTTTTTCAGAAAGATTTATTTAAAATCAAATGTTAGGAATTGAATATGCGAGATGAATTCACAGCTTTTTTCCAAGTCGCTGTCAGCATATTAAATAAGAATGAGAAACGGGAAACAGTGCTCTTACGATATTTTGTACGAAATCCCAGCGGCATGAAAGAGAAAGGACGAGGTTAATATTACACAGTTACAACGCAGTTCTTCCTTCGCTTCACAAACCGTTCTTTTTATTTCCGCATCGCTGTTTTATCGCAGTCGCGCAACACCGCAAGAAAGGTCATCATGCGCAATCACTTTTATGCATTTGCGACTCTGACATTGATGATGAAGCGCTTTACTGGGCACACCTTCTTTTCATTCTTCAGTTGACGATTATAATCAACTGCCGGTTGTGTACCCGACTTCTCGTTGAATACGTGTTATCTTTCTGATGCTCGCTCAGTCTGATTTTGACATCACATTATATTTCTTTCCACATTACTTGCAAGACAGTCTTTGTTTTATTACAAGTTATTTTAAACGTCACATGATAAATATAAATTTGATTTACAATATATTTGAAACTATTTCTTATCAACATAATTCATTTGTAGTAAAAAAGCAAAGTCGCATAACGTTAAAAGACTATAAACTAGTTAAAATGAGGGACATAATAAGACTAATAATATATGTAGGACAGTTACGAAACAATCGCTTATACACAAACCTACGCTAAAATGAACGATTGGTTACCATATGATAATTATTCGTTGAAATATATGAGACGTTTACGTGTGCGACGTGATATAAACCTCCCGGAAGAGGTCGAAAGAATGCCGAGGAGTTATCGAAAAGATGGTGTGCGAATGTTTTTCTCGCACGAGTGGCTTGACGAGAGTTCGGGGAAACGCTCGAGGAATCTTCTAGTCTTCCCGCGATGTCTTTCGGGGTACAATCTTTCCTTAAAACACTCGTAAATATATCGGTAAAAGGCGCTGCGGGCGAACTCGCGGGAACCGCTAACCGGAATCGATCGTGCGGGCCTCGCTCTTTCCCAAAAATTATTCCCAAGATATACTCTAGGAAGAGCCTGAGCTAAATGAGCGAGTAGGAGGAGGGCACGGTCGTGTCCTTGAGAGCTAGAGGCGAGGATAAATACACCCACCGTCCTAGAATTCTAACTCTAAACCTTCTCTTCTTCTCATTCTCGCGATGATGCCCTAGACCTGGTGCAAGAGGGCGTACATAGAGAAGTCCAGGTAAGACACGAAAGAAGAGAGGACTGTAGGTAGCGGAATAGTGGAGGCATGGTTATTACAGAACGTTGTAAAATTATGGATCGTTAAGTCGCTTTACGAGTTTGTTCTGTTCGCTCAGGTATCTTGCTTCCTTTCTCTCTCTCTCTCTCTCTCTCTCTCTCTCTCTCTTTCTTTTCTAGTGCTGCTCATTCTTCTTTCTCCTTCCTCTCTCTCGCCTCTTTCAATCAACACGGACCGACTCTCTTCTTTCTTCTTGCGATCGATCTCATGTTTTCTGTTTTCCTCGATGATAGACTAGCATGGATTATATATTTTTGCTTAGTTGTGTGACCAATGAAATTCATTGGTTCGTTAATTTGTTCGTTGTGGCGATTTGGATAGTGCAAGATTTACATCTATGGACACGAGTGATTTTTTTCGCAAATATTCGATCGACTCTGACGATCGACCGTGCTGCTAAGGACGAGCGCGTTGACGATAGCTTATCGTGGTTGCCAGGTTTATACGAGCGATGTGCCTCAACGTGATCATCATAAAACCTATCTACTTACGAGTTGTATACGTCGCATACATGCGGCAATCACATGGTCTACGCACACTAATACGATGCGCGAGAATATCGGGAATGATATCGACAGCATCGATGCTATTAGATGATCGCCTCGTTCTCTCGAAGTCGCTAACTTTTTTGAATTTTTTTCGTTTTCCTTCGTACCGAAGACTTTTCGAAAGAAGTAATTTTACGGGAGATGTTTTATTATTGACGTAACGTGTGCTGAAACCAAGGGCATGTATGAGGCTTCTAGTAAGCTTCTAATTGCAACTGCGGATTCGACTCCGCCTCGCTACTGTGATCTTGAGAAAATAGATCAAATTGAACAAGAGAAGTGTATCCCGGTAGAGAACTCACGCGAAGGCACGAATGAGATTAATTCTGGGGTTGCGTGTTTCCTGTTACGTGATGTCGAGCATCGGGCCGAGAGGTTGTCTCAACGGAATGATATTATTAGAGATGACCCAAATAGGTTTTTTCGAGTGCTCGCCGACGTAGAAATCTTCGGGACGCTAACGGGTTTCCAGTTATACGGAGCGGCATGAGGAACGCCCGCGAGCATGAACGCGTGTAGCATTCGAAAAGGATCGCTCAGAGGCTGCCATTATTCCGCGTGATCTGGCGTATCGTCAGATCGAGAAGCAGAAGTAAAAAGAAATAGTTGTAGTAGTAGTAGTAGTAGTAGTAGTAGTAGTAGTAGTAGTAGTAGTAGTAGTAGTAGTAGTAGTAGTAGTAGTAGTACAGAAAGAAAATACGGTAGAAAGTGATGAGACGTCCTCGCGAGAATGACGCAGCCTCGCCAGCATTGTTTCTGCTGCCGATTTCATTGCGTGCTGTTTCATCCCTTTTATTTTTGGGTCGGTCAATATCGTTCGAAGCGCGTAAAATTTTTTCGTAATCGACGAAACAAAAGGTTATGGATATCATTTCGCTCAGCCGCAGGTACCTATAACGCTCACATGAGGTGGGCACATCTCAGTCTCCTTTCCTTGCAGTCCGATGCCTCTCGTTCGCGACCACCAAATCATTTCTACCATCTTCTTTGCCTTCTTCTTCTCTTTCTCCGTCCCTCTTTGCCTTTTTCTTCTTCTCGGAAGCGATCCCATGGCGGTAAGGTAATTGTAGTGATTATGCCCCGTTCTCTCATTCCCTCTCGCTCGCGCTCTCTCTCACTTTCTTGCTTTTTCCTCATCTCTCACTCTACGGAGGCATCGATGTTCGTGTCCTTCGCGAATCTCAAAAAATCATACCGCGCCCGTAAACCCGACGAATGATCCGGCAAATCATCCTTTTTCTTGTCTTCCGTCATTTCCAGCGGTAATCGTTCGCTCTCTTTGGTTTTCATCGTCATTGTTTCTCAGCAACAACTTTACTCCTTCTTCGTCTACGTTTCGTTACCCTGATTCGTTCGTGTTTCTTACTCGCCATCGACGAGCTCGCGATCATGGCGATCGATGTTTTGTTCAGATGCACCAGCAGCTGCTAGTTCGTCTCTTGTCGTCGTCGCTGCAGCGAAGATTCACCTGTTTCTACGGAACAGGGACTAGGTGCGAATGGATTTGTACTTTCTGTATTTTGCAACCTGTGGCTGTCGCATAACATATGTTGTATACCATATCATAAATAATATCTTATTTATTCGAAGACAGTTTTATGACTATTGGCTTGTGCGAAGAATCCTATGAAATGTTTTCCGATACTTGATGCGATTTTATACTCACAAAAAAGAATAATTTACACAGATTAAAAATGTTAGAAAGTTTATGATTGTAGATATTTGAAGTTTTATTAAATAGAAATTAAATGCGCGCTAGCATTTCATACAATTCTGCAAAATTATACAATTTTCTAATTGGAATTGTTCGGAGGGATACTATTATATTTTTTCTAGCATTTTTTTATAGCACTTTCACATTCTTGCTTTTCGCAACGCAAAGCGCGGAATCGACGTACATCGCGAAATCACGTTAGTTGCTTTCCATTTATACCAATTCTCAGATAATTCTCACTAGTGATGTCGTAACTCAGTTGAATGCGCGTTCCTTTTGCATTCTAGTAAATGAGATTCAACTAAGCTTTTACTCATAATCTGCACGAGTTCAAGACTGTGCTTTAGTGAGTCTCGTAAACTCACTTCAAAGTGAGGAAAAAGGTTATGAACCTGTGTCGACATGTGATAACTTTTTACCAAAGTAAGTAGTGACGTCATTAATCTGAGTATAAAATACTCAGCTCATTTCAGACTCATAACGTTTTCTCTTGGCTGGACTATCGCCCACCAGTGCAACTCAGACAGTGTAGCATGTTTCCTTGGCTGATGGTAGGCGAACTCATTCAGTGTAACGTGTTTCCGTGGCTATAGTGTAGTGCAAATTTTATACACGAAGTGGGGTTTTGCTACGATTTCAAAGAGCCAGTGTGACATTAAAAATTTGAAAATGGACGTCTACTGACAGCAGAATTAAACACGATAGCATAGTATACACCATGGTGTATGTACTTGTAGTGTAGCACTGATGCAGCACTTACACGCAACTGGTGTAGTGCGAGGTTACACTCAATGTATCCCAAGAGGAATCAGTTTGTGTGTAAATAGAAAGCAACTGTTGTATGTAGACAGAAGCTCCGAGTGCCGTCACGATTTCGGCAGGGTGCTGCCACGGCGAAAGCTCGGACTTTTATCGGAAGGAGGCAAGCGCGAGAGCACAAGAGAGAGAGAGAGAGAGAGAGAGAGAGAGAGAGAGAGAGAGAGAGAAAGAAAGAGAAGACTGCAAAGGAGATGAAGGAGTTCGGGAAGCCCGCGAAAGAGATGGCGGTCAGTCCCTCGCGGTGTGTCCGTCAGTCCGGCTATATATCACGTGTAAACGACTCGGGTATTAGCATATCTGTATCTGTCCGGTGGTTGTCCCTGCCAACTCTACCGGGATAAACGTCTCCTCCACGTTTACCTCCCCCGTCCCCTTGCTGGGCCCCCTACTCGGGATTCTCTCTAGTTTCTGTGTGCACGGCTGAGAGATGGACCGGGCAGATTCGAGCAAACCGGTGAAGTCAGTTCAGGGAGACGCGATGACGAAGACACACGAAAACGTATGGTTCGTACGAAGCAAGACGAAGAGATAGGGAACGAACAGACAGATAGCGAGAGTGCGGCGCGAGAGGGAAAAAGGACACGGACTCGCTTGCCGAAACTTTAATTGGGAGCTTACACGACGTTACGGTAACGTATTTACGTGAAGGGAGGTCACCCTCTTCTCTCTCTCTCTCTCTCTCTCTCTCTCTCTCTCTTACCTGTCGTTTGTTACATCGCGGAGACAAAGGTACTCGGTGTGCTCATTATGATCGTTAGGCATCGACTGTGCCGAAACGCCAAGAGATGGAGATGCTCGATGGCGATGTTACTCACATATTCGATAGTGCTTCCTGAAGAAGATGAATATATATATCGCGCGTCGTATTGCTTCGTACAAAATAAGGCCGCGAGGCTTTGCGGGGCGTTCGAAATTTGTAAATATATAATTATGAACTCATTTTTTTATTGCTAATTAAAAAATCGACATATGAATAATATGAAATTATATCTTTTTTATCATTTTCGCAGTTTTATATTGTGTAGATTTCTCTCTCTCTCTGTCTCTCTGTCTCTCTCTCTCTCTCTCTCTCTCTCTCTCTCTCTTTCTCTTGTAAAACTAAGTATACTTGGTAGATTCGATAAGCGATTTTTTTTTTTACGAAGTAATAATTGATGCGCCATTGATGTTCGGTTCTGTCGTTTATGGTCGTTTTGACGCCTCCGAATTCTCCGAAGATGGATATTGATGCGAAAGCAGCGATTAATGGAGGAAGGAAGCCGAGCCGCTTGCATATAACTTGCGCGTAATTCGGCGTAAAAGTCAAAGGGCTACCGGTGGTATCAAGGAATTTTGGAAGCGAGGCTACGCTACTTAAGTTAATGACAAGCTATCGTGCCTAACTCGGCCGTAACGTTCGGCGAGTTTTCCCCGACCTGAAACGGCATGAAGGCACGATAAAACGATTACGTCCAGCGCGCCTCGCGTTTCGGGGAAAGAAAAAGAATCTCCACAACGTTCTACGACGATATGTTGATGCACCGGTGCGGAGGGAAGAGAAGACCGCGGTGGTGATGGGGACAGGAACTGGGGACGATGAACAGTCGGCTCCCGTGAAAGAGAAACGAAGAGAGAAATCAAGGAGGAGCAAATCGGGAGGGCAGAGTGGAGAGAGAAAGAGAGAGAGAGAGAGACCGGCCGAGTAATAACGGCCGAATCATTTTGCCGGGGTATTTTTCAAAATGACTGGGCACTGTAGGAACGGCGGTATGCCGTGTTCCCTCGCGATCCGTCGGGGGCTCCGCCGCGCCGAATTGCCCGCAGATGCGAGGGAAAGAGGAAGAAGAGCTCCGAAGAAGGGAGAGGGCGAAGGTGGCTATATAGAGGAAGGGCATCCTGTGTATCCAGGAGAACGTATAGAGGGATGGAAGTGGAAAGCAGAAGGGAGAGAGAGAGAGAGAGAGAAATAAAAAGAGATGGCGGATTTAAATTCCTCATATGAGGGATGCGGAATGGGGAGGCATACATATCGCCAGCCATGCCAATGGGAGAAAAAGAAAATGGAAAGAAGGGGAGAGAATGGGCAGAGAAGATGGAATGAAATTGAGAAGGAGGGAGCAGGAGAGAAATAGCCCAGGCTACTGGGCCACCGGTAAGAAGAGCGCGCTGAACCGAGTAATTGCATCGATCACCGATCGTTTCTCTACCGCGGGGATGAATATTTCGATCTCTCGGCCGGTTTCCGTGAATTGCGGGGAGCGTGACTTCTTCCGACGCAGAAACGCCCGAGTCGAGGCATCAGACATTGATGGAATTTGTGCCACTGAAGAAATGTAAAGTTCGTTGGTCCACCTTCGCCCGATGGTTCTTCTCTGCGCCTCTCCTCGTCTTTCTTTACTGAATCGCGAATCCACCCTCGGGCCTATCGATTTCGACGAGTCGCGAAACACGAATCTATATCAAGTGTGCAGGTGAAATAGGGATCGGACCCCGCGGGATCCGAGATGGATGGGCGCAAGGGGGTTGCAGCACCGATCAAATAAAATGACGATCGTCAAAATGATTCGGATCGAGAAAGAGAGATCCCCTTTGTCTCTGAGCGGCGCGGCGGCCGATTCGTATTCGAGGCATATCCTTCGTTTAGGTAGACAGACGGTATAATTTCGTCGGGTCCGTGTCATTTCGAGAACCTTCGCGGCGCGACTCCTCCTTTCCGAGGCGGACTGGCTATTCCTTTACCTGGAGGATCCACTCTGTCTCTCTTTCACTCGTCTCGATCCTTCCGCTCTCTTCCATCTATCCCCCGTCTTATCCCGTCGTCTCATTATAAACGGGATGCCTAATATCGCGTGTGTCTCTACCGTTTTAAAACCGAGCAGTTATTTGCGAAATATTCGGAGCATTGCGTTGTCTAATGCCCGAGGACGCGCTGTGCGATCGATCCCTCGGGGTCTCGCGCCAGTCCCGATGTTAAGGTACATCCCAAATTCGTAGATTCTGATCGATCTAGAGATAAACGAGCATACAGACGCGCCACGAAAAAATCGGTTATCTATCTAGCGCAGATTGTGTAGTTAAAACTAGTAGTATTTTCGACTACAGTGGGTTTGAACTGATCTGGGCATCTATTATGGAACAAAGCAGAATGAAGTCGGAATAGATTCCGATCGGAATTCATTCCAACATGTTCCATGATCAGTATCTTGAATTGCACAGTTAAATTTGTAGTGTCAAATTTAACTTAATGTGAGTTACTGATCCTACTAAATATATCATTATTTTTTTTTACTAAAAACGATAATTACATTTGACAGTATATCGTGTCAATTTTGTTATTTGACACTACATAGTGTTAAATTGACACTATATAATGTCAAATGTAACCATTGTTTTAGTATAAAGTAACAATATGAGTAGGAACGGGCGACTCACATTAAATTTGACATTATAAATTTAAGAGTGTAGATTAGCGTTACATGATCTATTATCGAACATATAACCAATAGTAAAGTATGTGACATCATTAATCCAATCCAGATTTAAATCCATTAAAAACTAATTTAATATAATAAGCTAGAATACAAAGTGTGAAAGCATACGCGCGCGCGAGCGTGCGTGCGTGCGTGCGTGCGTGCGTGCGTGCGTGCGTGCGTGCGTGCGTGCGTGCGTGCGTGCGTGCGTGCGTGCGTACGTGCGTGCGTGCATGCGAGCGCGCACGCGTGTCAGGAACGTGGGTGCACGTATCCGCCACCGTTGCCACCGTTCGTTAATTGCGATTCGTTAAACATGCAACGACATTCTCGAACACGCGATCCGTTTCGATCGTCTCTGGCAGATCGGGATGAAATACTTTGGTTTAACGTGTAATGTTTGTGAATGACGCAGAAAGAAAAAGAGAGAAGAAAGATGACAAGCATAAAGAAGTATCGTCCCACAGGCATCTGTACGCACACGCGAGTCTGGAAGAGAAGCGTCTGGTTTTCTACGCCGATGTTCTCACTTCGGTGAAGGAAACGGTACTTTTATCGATACATGTTTAAATCGCTCCTAGATAGCACTCGCCGTTTTTCTCATCTTCGCTTCAAATGGCACGGGGAATCATTATCTGTTGCTAGCCATGAAACGTCAACAGAAATGATTGGTACTTAACTGGTAACAATTATTATACGAATACACGCGTGGTTAGACGATGTTAAAAATATTAGTTGATCACGATGGAAATTTTCATATCGTTCCAATATTCTCGTATTTGTTGAATGCGTGATCAATTGTGTATATTTTGTGAATTGCTCTACAAATCGAATGCAGATTATCGCCGACGCGTATTGACTGTCGTTGATAGAGAGACGTGGTTTACAGCAAACGTAATAATCGACCAAATCCCCAAAGCAATAGTAGCGCAATAGTATTTTATAAGTCTAAAACTCCATCCAAATAGACTATCACGGTAGTAAGATCTCCTCAAATATATTCTAACGTTTTATCACCTTTGTGTTCACGAATTCATGTGATTTCCGATATTGTAGATGAAGAGTTACGTCACGATCTTTACGCAATATATGTTCGGTTAGGTATATTTTCGAGCGCAGATTTTCTTAACGATTCGTCAGCTTGACTGTTCATGAGGTGAACAAAATATTAATTCGTCTCGGATCTATTTCGTGAGATGCCGCGAGCGTATGGTAAAGAAAAGAGAGAGGGGGGGAGGGAGGAGAGAGAGTAACTTGAATTTGATTTATGCCACGTTGAGTCACGGTGTAAAGTCACGTTAGTTACCACAAAGACTATCATATATCACTGCCCGATCGCGCGAGGGAAGTGCAAGGGCGGCTCGAACGTTCGTTTGAACGCTTGTGTGCGCGTCGCGTTTAGCTGCTAATTCTATATCGGATCGTGCTGTAAAATTCTGCCACCCACGTACAGTCTACGAATCGTCTCCCTGAAGTGATTCTAAAAAATACAAAAATCCATCAAATAATGTTAATGGTTGGACAGGTTCGCTGTTCTCTCAAAGGCCTGGTTTTGAAAACCTCTTGCAAGTCCAGTGGCAGAGAACAGGATCATTCGCTGAATTTCCGAAGAAAGTGTCACGCGACGTATCGTCGTGTCGAAAGACCAAGAGTTCTGTCGCGCAGGAAAGGGCGAGAAGAGGGAATAAAGGGGGAGAGGGAAGGGTGTTGGTTCTTATTACGGCACGATCGCCGTCCAATTAGAGCCGTCTAATTGGACCCTCTCGTGGAGTCGCGGTGATGACGGAAGTGTCGATAAGACCGGGTACAGGCCGTCACAGTGAAACCACCGAACGAACGAACGAGATCCGAGAAGGGTCTGGAAGGGATGGAGAGGGATCGAGAGATAGAAAGAGAGAAAGGCGTACGGTCGAACCGTGCGTACACACGAGTGACGTATCCGAACGTATGCGGCCCTCACAGAGCGATGTGAGGCGCGAATATAAATCACGGCGCGTTATACACCCGAGCGTGTGCTGGCTGCAGCAGTGCGCGGCCGTTGCACGTATACTGTATGCACACGCAAGAGACTGTGGCTGGGCGCGTCGACGCACACGGCCTCTCTCCGTAGATCGAAACGATCTTTCTCATGTTCTTGTTTCTTGTCTTTCTGTACCGCCGTTCGTTCGGCGACCGTTCGTTCCTCCGCGTTCCGCTTTCTTTCTTCCTCCTTGTTCACTGCCATGTTCATCATCATCACTACTGAGAACACAAGCATCCCCATCCTCATCCCCTGATTCATACAAAAAGGAATCGTGCAAAGAATAGTGACAGTGCGGCTATATTTCATACTATTATTCGTGAATTGCTTGTGTTGGTGTCTTCTTTCATCATCTATTCTTTTGCTACGAATTAAATCCTAAATGCATCATGTTCGGAAATATCAACGCAAACCGACTAGAATATGGCTAGAAATCCTATAACAGAATGTGATGCAATTTTGTCAAAATTCTACGAGAGAAAATATGTAATTTCTCTCTGTATATATTATACATATACTGTGTGTGTGTATTTTATTCTATAATTTTAATTAAGATTATAGTGAAACACACATACAAGTATAAATTAGAGTGAGTACCAAATTATATGTATATTTAGGAAGAAATTATACATTCCCTCTCATATAGAATTTTGACAAAATCGTTTGTGGCCAGAGAGATTCTGATATAGGATTTCTAAGCTATCGATGCAACAATGGGCTGCTTTTAGAAATCTTTTTACTGCATGATCTAATGTTTTTTGGTCGCTAATCGACGTGTTGCGGCAATTCGAACCACGCGTTAAAATCACTTGGCAGAAAGTGCGAGCCCTCGTTTGCCTATGCACTCACCTATGCATACCTGTATGCATGGTGCACCTTCCGCAGGCGGGACACGCTCCAATGCAAACGATCGATATCGTGTTGAGTGTATGACGGTAACGCGACGATAATAATGCAACCATAATCAAGCACTCGCCTTCGGCGAGTAGGCGGACACCCGGACATCTCGCTCATTAATTATAACAATGCGATACATCGCGCTCGGTCATTCGTCACTTCGAGCTCCTATCGCGCCATTGATAATTGCAATCAAGTCAGGCGTTTTCCTTCTGGAGGAAGCATTTCGTCTGCGTGATTCCGTAGTAGAAATATGAGAAAAAAAATCGGTTGTGCTTGAAGCGCCGCTTTTGCTCGCGGAGAAGCTCATTGCGCGATCAGGTGATGTATGGCATACGAGAGCGTAGGTATCCGTCCGTCCATTCGTCTATCCAGTCTATCACGGCTTTACCTACGCGCGACCACCTCTACTCGTTGCATGGCGGGCCTGAAATCCTCGTCGATCGAACACCTGTCCGCACAGGTAGTCCTACAACTCTGGCAATAAAGGAGAGCATGAGCGAGCCGCGCGAGTCGCACGACCTCGCACATTGTTGCCGCAACGATCTCTTCGGCTTCCCTCTTCCATTTCCTGCATTCTGAACGATTTTGTCGACAGACGAATCTTGCTTCATCTCGTTGAACGCTAATGAATCTATTGTTGAAATTTACAGTAATAATATCCATTTGTATCGACGTCTACTTTTTTTTATCATTTCTTAATAATTTCTTTTTCTTGTTTGCAAGATATCAATAATGTAATATTTTGTACATAGTTCTAAATTCAAATTATAGATTTGTATCAGCTCTCTTTTGAAAAATTGCGTTATAATCTAATGATTTACTTTCTCTGTATTTGGCCTTTGATTTATGTAATGTTGATTTATAGACGTATTAATTTCGTATTAGTTTCGAAGTTTATTCATTAGTTGCGTTTCGATCGATCATGATCACGTTTTCGTAAAGATTCCATCTCCAGATATTAAATTCAAAAATTTCTTCAATTATATATATATATATATATATATATATATATATATATATATATATATACATATCTTGTGCTTTTCCTTTCTCTTTTTTTTATTTTTTTTTTTTTTTATATATAGATAGCTCATAATACAGGCGAAATCGAAACAATAAA
>Ga0157364_1000742_pt1 | contig 24447 bp, 13 predicted proteins | sample AttsexASBM2_FD_111476 | JGI IMG/M metagenome (GOLD analysis project Ga0157364, IMG submission 111476) | Fungus gardens microbial communities from leaf cutter ant in Ribeirão Preto, State of São Paulo, Brazil - Atta sexdens ASBM2 | ecosystem: Host-associated > Fungi > Mycelium > Unclassified ...
CACACACACACACACACACACACACACACACACACACACACACGCACACACACACACACACACACACACACACACACACGTAATTATGCAGCTACTCTGCGAGATTGTGGAAAGGAGACAAATTACACGAATAATGTCTTATGAAGAGAAAGAGAGAAGCAAAGCGGCAAATTATTCGCGGCATGGAATGCCTTTATGAAATATTCAAATTACCCTTCCCTCATCAACGAGCTTAATTAGTGCGAAGGTAATGTCCCCCGTTCTCGTAGCCACATCTTTTTTTCATCAGGTTTATCGTTTGAACAGAGTTTGACTTGGACCAGCGGTGACTTTTGTTTCTTTACACATTCAATTACGTATCTCGATAAATTATTAAAGTATCTTACTACAAAAAAATTTAATTATTACTTCTTGTCTTAATTTCCGATTTGTAAAATCGTCAAAATTATATATAAATACAGATAATTTGAGACAATCACGAGATACATAAATAAAGACCACCTGTCTTGAACTTAATTTGCTCGAAACTACCACTCGATATATGACGAGATAATTTGTTTCCGCCTAACATTGGCCGACTGCGAATATTGCATAACTGCGCATGGATTCAGTATTGAATGGGTTCTCGTATAAATTATTCATTACGACGTTTCATCCAGTTTTAACTCTCCTTTACCTGCCCGATCCACTCTCCCGAGATCTCCCCACGTATTACTTTGAATGTACGGGGAACGAGCTTTACGAATTATTCCACGTGACATGTGTGTTATTGCGTTATATATTCCACGGATATATTGTATTCGCTTTGTACTGTGGATTGCTGTTGGTAATGCTCTCGGTGAAACGAACGGTCGAATAAAAATCTCGTTAAAACACCAAGAAAGTAATTATTATAAAGAAACGTATGACGTATTTTGCATGATGAAAATGAAAAAACTCATCTGTGAGATACACACACACACACACACGCACGCACGCACGCACGCACACACACACACACACACACACACACAAAATTCTTCTCTATCACATTTGTTATTCTCTTTCTGTTAAAAAACATTTTTTTTATTAAAATTGAAAAATCCAAAATAATAGAAATGAGGGAAATTTAGGTATAATAACAAGAAGTATTATTAACGTATCAATAATATATACCAGTTTATGAAGATATTCGTTTTGTTAATTAAATAATAATAATGCTGCACGTATCAAATTTGTGTATAATCTAAATATTTATGTACCTAAAATAACATGGAATTTATACTACGCGTTCGAATTTAATTACGTTATTGTCGGTCATGTAAATGACAGATCGTGAAAAATCGAGGCATGTTATACAGTTCCCGCGCGTTTATTTCCATGCAGCGTGTATTCTGAAACGGCTGGACAATTCGATACGGTATCCGTGATACTTGGAGATACACACAAATGCACAAAAATTGCAGCAATCCTACTTGGCCGGGATTGGTCTGTCGATGGCGGGGCAGGGGCGTGCAAATTACGCGAGAGCGATTTTCTCTCGCTCTCGGGAATACCTGCCAATCAGTGTCGCGAATTCTCACACGGCGTGTTATCCTCTATCTACTCGCAACTCCGGCAACTCTTCCAATCGCTCGGTATTCGATATAGATACTTGCGCTCGCGCTTCGAGCTCATCCCGCTCGCTTGCCAGTTGCCATCGCCGAATCGCGTTCCACGAGTGCGACGTCACATTCGTAATTCCGTGTCAACAATAATTCCGTGTACGATCCGAAAGACATGCAGGATGCGCGGCTCGATGTGACAGGTCACTGGAGAGCAGATGCACGCGGCGTCCGGGATATACGAATTTCGAAAGAGGGATACAATCCCCAGGGGAATACCGAACATTAAATAATTAGCAAAACATCAAGCGACCATCGTTTAATTCCCAATTTTCATCTGTATTCAGTGAAAATTTCATTGAATAAAGACGACTATTAAATTTATTAATTTTTTTTATCTCGTTTAATTCAGATTTTCCAATCTTTCGAACATACGACGAGAATTATGAGGATTTCGGAATAGATATTTTCCGAATATTTCCGTATATTTCTCGCGAAATATAACAGCATAAAGTATCACGAGCAGTATAGCCCTTTCTGAACTCGTCAAGCGTAGCATCGATTATAAATTTTTTTAATTTCTGGGACCTCTTGGCTAATGTTATTATTTTGACAATTTATTTTACAAAGATATATTTTCTCAGGGGCGATATCGGGATTATTATAGGTGTGCTCGATTTTGCGTCCTGTGATAATTGTTAGCACGAGTAAATTTATGCAGTTTCGCGCGCGCAAGGAGGAACGGAACTATCAAAGCGATCTTATTTAGGAGCGAGCGATGTCGACGTTTGCGGGAGACTAAGAACGTCGAGAACTTTTTAATTGGGCGTCCTTAATTAGCTGAGTCCCGAGTAATTATACTGTCTCTCGCTCCGTTTCCGTACGCCAACTCTCTCCCTCCCCCCGCACCCCTTTTCGCCCGCTTCGCTTTCCGCGCCGCTCGTGTTTTCACTCGGGTTCCTTGCTCGTGATTAACTATATTTGCTCAATTTCATAGCGGATAAACGCGAGTACATTCTCTAAATAGCCATTGGAAACAACCCTGTTTGCGCGTTTATTGTCGAGCGAGAACTCTACAAATATCTGATTGCCGATCAAATTAACGTTCTTGGAAAATATCAATTTTATTCGAAAAAATATAGATTCGTCGATAGACGAAAGAGCTTCGTGAGAAAATACCAAAGTACTTGTGAAGATCGAATGTTTCAGTTTGAGTTGAAACGTTAAAGTGAAGCGTAATCGGGTCATCAAGATTAAAATTGCAAGATTCGCGAATATCCACACAAGTGTAGCCACATATCATTCTTTTCATATCTTTAAATAATAATAAATAAACGATAGGAAATATATATTATTAATAGTTTCCACTCTTCTTTGACTCGAACACATGATGCGATCTTAAAGAAGAAAAAGAAGAAAAAAAAAAGGAATTGCATATTTTTCTTTATTTCGTTTTAGTGTATGCTCTAGTTTACTATCGAGCTTCATTGAAATTTCATTTGGCGACTCTAACGACTCGGAATGGCACACGATCGGCCATTATCGCGCCGCGTGTTTGTGGCGTTTTGTACGCGTTCCGCGTATCGCGCACGACTAACACGCGCAGCGTGTGCATTTATATTTCACGGCGGGCCGCAAACACGTTGGCGTTGCCGAATCGCGTCAATAGACCAGCCCCTTTGACGTTTTAGCGACAGTGCGCGTCATATCGCAATTGCACCGAGATAGGATCTAACACACGCGGTGGTGATGGTGGTGGTGGTGGCGCATTGCATATGCACCATCTGATACAAGCGTATCGTCGCCTGGTCTCGCTCTCGCGTGCGCTTTTATATTTTATATGATTTTTATCGGCCGTCCCTAACGGCATATCAGCGCGAAACACGCGCTCTCAATTCGGAAACGTTTTCCCCGTTTCAATCGCGCGGAATGATCGGAGGAATTCATTGCATTACTCGCGAGAAAGAGCGTTTATAGTTATAACAATTTTGCAAATTTAATTTATCGAAAATTACTAGGAAAAGGTTTTTTTATTTCTTCAAATTGTCATGTTCTTAATTTTTTAAATAATTTTTCTAGTATAAAAAATTCTTTTCAGGTTTTTTGTAAAAATTCAATTGCTTTATCTATTATCTTCAAATAGAAACTCTACACGAAAAGAATTTTCTTCTAAAATTTATCCCGAAAATATAGTAGTTCTGGTACAATATTTTAAAGATTTTTACCATGTACTTTAGATGATTAAAATTAATCAAACTTACATTAAAATTCTTCGAAATATAATGTTATTCCACAATTATCATATTTTCAGGGTAAATTCTAAGAAAAAATTCTCTTCATGTATGATCGTATACAGAGTGTCCGTCCATAAATCCGAGCAAATATCTCGCAACTGATTGAAGTTACAAGAAAGTTTAATAAGAGAAATTTGTGCAACTCCGAGTCAGCTACAAAGTGCACGTAAAATTTTTTTTCTACTCTTGACTTTTTCAAGTTATATAGATATTAACGTAGTTTTTTTAAATGAATACCTATAATTTTTTTGCATATTTTTATAGGGAATATTTGCAATCAAAATCATATGTAAAAAATTGCTATTATGCATCGTTTACGAGATAATCAACATCTTAAATATTGAATCTTAAGAAATTGATTTTCTTTATCACAATTTGGAAAACAAGATTCAGACTAATATTTTGAATTCAGTTATGTCGAACAGGATCACTGATCTTCAACTCGTGAAAATATGCGACTGCTTGTTTTGTGTAAATAAAATATTTGTTCTAGTATGGGGTATGAAATTCAGTACAGTATCTATTAGTCAGTCAGTTAATCAGTCGTCTTTTTAATGAATATATTTATATTGTAAATTACAAAAATAACGATGTATACAATTAATGCAAAGTGTGATATGTTCGAGATATGGCATTTAAATATGCGTAGTGAAAATCAAGCTATTTTATCAACAAAAGTCCAGAACGAAGGATAAAAAAAACAGTCATACATTTGGTGAGTCGCAAATCTATTACGTCGAACAGGACATTATTAATAAGACAACGTACAATCAGAATAGACAAAGAGAAAAAGTATGCTATTAAGTTTTATCGAAAACAAACATACATCCATAAGAATAGTAGCACGTAATTTAGAAGTAGATCAAGAAGATGCACGCTGTATTAAAAAAATACAAATTTAAATCATTTCGTGATACTTGGAGCTCCACCACATAATACACGCGCTGTAACCAAATTTTTAAATGATAGGTTTCCTAATTATTGGATAAGTAATGGCCCTACATGATGACCATCGAGATCTGCGGATTTGACACTTTGTGATTTTTTCCTTTGGGAATATATTAAAAACATTCAGAAAAAATAAAGAAAAAGAAAGGAATGACTAATGAGAGTTTTTTTTTGCGGTAATTCATGCAATAAAGAAATTTATTGCAAGATTTTGATAAAACAGATTTTTCGAGCCAGATATCTGACTACTACAACTCTATTATAATGTAGATCATTTTTATAGCTAGACGAGAGGGAGACCAATCATTTTATCTCCACTCATTTTGACACAAGGTTGGCAAATCCAGTGGCAACGAATAGAAGATGAATTTCACACAGCCACGAATAATTATAATTAAAAATTAAAAATTAATTAAATTAATCATTCGATTGTCGATTGTGTTGTTATACTTGAAACATACATCACGTTCTTCAAAATATGAACTTATTGCACAACAAATGAATTTTCCTTAATTTTTAATTTTTAATTATAATTGTTCATGGCTGTGCGGAATTCATTTTCTATTCGTTATCAGCCTTGTGTCAAAAGGAGATGAAATGATTGGTCTCCCTCTCGTCTAGTCATAGAAGTGATCTACATTGTAATAGTCACATGTACTGAAGATGACCCGAAACGTCTGATTTATCAAAATCTTGCAATAAATTTCTTTATCGAATTACCGTGAAAAAATTCTCATTAGCCCTTTCTTTTTCTTTATTTTCTGACATTCTCGAAAGTTATTGTTGTCTCTTTTATATTTAAAAACATTGTCTACGCAATTGTTCCTGAAAATGAAGAAGATTTTACGACATAAAATCACTTGAGTTGTTGAAGGCATTACAGTAGAAATACTGCAGTCAACAATGAGAAACATTATAAAATGCGTTGAATGTTATATTGAACATGATGGTCAAAATTTCGAGCAATTTATGGATTAATAAATATTCCATAAAAAACATTGTTCGTTTTCTTCTTCGAGCTCTGAATTTTGACATTTCAAACCATGTTCAAAATTATTTAGAATCCAATTTACTATTTAAAATATCGATTATCTCATAAACGATGCATAGTAGCAATTTTTTATTGTATATAATTTTGATTGTAAATCCTTCCCCTACTAATATATTCCCCTATAAATATGCAAAAAAAATTATAGATATCCATTTAAAAAAAGTGTTAACCTACACATACATAACTCGAAAAAGCCAAGAGTAGAAAAAAAAATTTTTACGTGCACTTTGTAACTAACTCGGAGTCGTACAAATTTCTCTTATTAAACTTTCTTGTAACTTCAACCAGTTGCGAGATATTTGCTCGGACATTTATGGACGAGGACATCGTATATATATTACTCTGCTCTTTTCATTACTTCTACATATTGTACAATAATTTTTTGTTACGATTTCAGAGGGTGGCAAGCAGATAGGACCTCACGCTTGCACGGTGTGCCAAAGCGTTGTCGAGGGAAGCGCGCATAGTCGCGCGTTACCACGTAGTCAAGCGTCGCAGTACGGCCTACGGGAAGATCAAGTACCTCCTAGTGCGCGTGTCTGCAACACTTGCCGCTGCAAGGCCGTCCGAGGACGTTACACCGCCTGCCCGCTACCGGGCTGTCCGAATCTGAGCAGCTCTAAATCAAGAGTGAAACGGCTAAGAGCATTACCTTCCAAGTGGCTTGACTTGCCACCGGAAATTCGGGAACCAATCGCTCAAGAATTCCGTGAGTATTCTCTATAAATTTTTATAAAATTTATTGTACGCGTTAGTGTTCTCTTTGTGAATTCATGTCCATAAATTTATTGTAAATTTAATTATATATAATTGCATGTATATTACGTTTTATATTTTATATATATATATATATATATATATATATATATATATATATATACAATATAAAAGTGTGTAAGTTTTGGATTTTATTTGAATTTTGTATGAAAAATACAAAATGAAACTTTATTCAAGTGCTCACTCCGTAGCTAAATCATTCATTCCATTTATTTCAGAAATACCAAATAGCGCGACAAAATGTTGCTCGGCTTGCTTCAGCCGCATATCGCGCCGTTTGGCGCCGCATCTCGCTGGTGGTACCGAAGTATCCGAGGATGGCACCGACGCTTTATCGCGTCAGTGGACAGACGAAGAGCTCGAACAACTCCGCAGAGCACTTCGGGAACATGGCACCAATTGGCCGAAAGTCGCCGAACAGATACCCGGCAAAACGAATCATCAGTGCAAAAACTATTACTTTGCTTACCGAAAGAAACTGAGTCTCGATCAGGTAGTTGCCGAATACTACGCCTCATTGGGCGAGGAACGAAGACCGTGTCTAACTGACGAGGAAGAAAGTGGCAGTAGTACTAGTAGTTGCGATGAGCTGGCTGTAAGTTCATGAACTAAAAATGATTTAATTTAAACACATAATCAGAATTTGAAATGAAAAATATGTACATTTTTGCGTAAAAAAATATACATAATTTTGCTATTCTTACAAATTACAAATGAAACTAGCTAAATAGCTTTTGATACAATTGATACATTAATTTTTTATATAAGAAATTGCGTTAAATTAAACATTTTACCTATTTGCGTATATATCAATTAGCCTTACTTTATTTTCTCTTCTAGGTTCATGATTCAAGTGATACAGCCAGCGCAGGAAGTCCGGCAACGACTATGACAGGCAGTAATGTAGCATCGAGTGGTACTCCGGCGACATCGTCGTCATTATCGATGTCTTTCCGATCCAGCGAGCAAAAACTCGGCGAGAAACTCTCGGATATAGCCGTAGTATCACTTGTACCGCCCGGATCATCTCAACAGTCTTCCAGCAGTGGAACTGCTACTGCTACTTCAGGTGGCAGGGAAGATTACGACAGTTCTGCCACGGTAAGACAAAGTTCTCGGATTGTCTTTTTCAAATTTTGCCTTGTATAAGATGTACATATAATTAGTTTTATTGTTAATTTTAGCATTTAAAAATGATAAGAATGCAATTACAAAACAAGATGCAAAACAATGTTTTTGTGCGATAGGACCGTCTGATAGAGGTGCGCTAATTGTTTCAGGAGACAGCGGACGAAGGTCAGGGAGGTGCTGACATGGATAATAGCAGTGTTGTGGTGACTCTGACAACTTCCAACAGTAATACAACATCGTTACAACAACATCCGCAACCACCACCGATTGTGCACTCACCACCTTCAACAACGAGTAATTCCAATCCACTCACTGTCAAGGATCTCATGCTTGGAGTCATCGAGATGCAATTAAAACGTACTCCCAACAGTCCAGCCGACGGTGGTGGCTCATCAGCACCCAATAGTTCTGGCACTCCAACGATATCTAGTATTTTGAAAACAGATCATCGTAATGACATAACATATGTTCGTGGCTACAAATCGTCGTCAAATATAGCAAATACTACGTTGTCTAATAGAGATACAAATCTAGCCACACTCTCCGTTGTCTCGGGACCTCATCATGCTCATCGTTCTGCTCCAAGTCCACAACCAATTGGTAGGTTCATTGATAATATATATTTAGATCTCGTTATATTTAGATCTCTTACTTAAAACTTACTCTTCTTAAATCTAATTTTTATATAAAATTTATTATATATATATAAATTATATATATAAAATTTACTTTCAAAATAATGACTTTATCATGTTCATTTAAAATCCATTCTTATTTTTTGACAATCGTTATGTCATTCATGATTTATCAGAAAAATGGACTAAATTTATGATGTATGCATTTTCTTTCTCTTTAGGTCAAATGCAAGCTACCATTACTCCTTGCCCACCAGCAGTACCGAGTAGTCAAGCTTCATCTTCGGACTTGCTGCCTAAGGAAGGTTTGGTTGTCATGCAAGTACAACAAGCATTGCGAGAAACGGAAGGAACGTTAGATTTGAGTATCAAAAAACCAAGATTACAACAAGATTACAATCATTCAATGCAACTTCACAAGCCGCCGACGGTTACGCTTTATCGGCCGGAACCGCCGGGCGCGTATTATCATCCTCACGCGCCTCATCCCGAACAAGGTCGTGGCGCGAAAAGTCCATTGATTTATGCTTCGTCACCGCGACCACAAGCACCTATTACACCTAAGATGAACAAAGTCACTGTACCACCGCCTCATCCTAAGTTATCTCCAAAATTAAGTACCATAGCCACGCCGGGTCACAAAGGTGGTTCCATCACGCATGGCACGCCTGTATCCACAGCGCGTTATGAAGGTTTGTTGCGGCAAATGACGCCGCCTGGTAATCCAACGGTTACTGGTGCTGCTTCGAACGCTAGTGAACGAGGCGGCGGCGGCAGCGGCGGCGGCGCCATTAATGCCGGCTCCGCTGTACCAGGGACTCCGAAAGATACAGGTGGTTCAATTACACAAGGTACACCGGTACTTCCGTTCGCGGTAGACAAACGCGGCACGCCTATATACGATTATCATCGTACCATCCGACATTCGCCTGTGACGGGCGGTGGCAATGTTCCACCCCCACCGCCGGGACAGGGTCCTACAAGTCAGGCGGCGTCACCAGCCGTGGTAGTGAGTCACGGTGGCAGTCAGTACAATTCTTATTCTGCCGCCGGGCGGCCGCCGCCCAGTTACTCGATGGAGCAACAATTATCCAGCCGACAGATCATCATGAATGATTATATCACAAGTCAGCAGATGCATGCGCGTGCTCGTGGTAGCAGTAGCACTGGTGCATCTGTTGCCGCTGAGACGACCGGTAAGAGCGAACCGCCACCGCCACCGTCGTCCACTCTCTACTATACTAGTACGCCTCCTCCATCACAAACACATACGCAACCGCGGCAAGGTGTTATCCAGAGGCACAATCCGCAGAAGCAAATGCACTATCCACCACCACCACCTGGCTTAGAGGCGTTTTCTAGTTTAGTGGATGTGGCAGTACAACAACCCAGTCTTCCGGTACCACATCCGCACGGCCATCCAGCTGCATCCGGTAGTAGTGGCCACGAGGGTCTCGGTAAAACGATGGCAGATCGCCTGTTAGCCGATCGTTATGACAATAACCGCGCGTTTCGCGAGCAAGAGATACGGCTACAGGAACATCGTATGGCGGCAATGCAGGCTGCAGAACACAGACTAGCAGTGGCTGCAGCGGTGCAGCAGCATCATCATCGTGATCGAGATAGAGAACGCGACCTCGTTCATTTACGGGAAAAGGAGGAACATCGTTTGCATCGTGAAAAAGAATTGCAACAATTAGAGCATCGTCTTGCAGTCCAGCAGCACCATCAACAACGTGAAAAAGATCTCCAGCAGCAAGAGCACCGTCTCGTGCAGCAACGAGAGAAGGACATGCACGTCGAGCACGCTCGTTTGTCTGTGCAGCAAGCCCGGGAAAAGGATATACAACACGAACATCGACTTAGTGTACATCAACAGCGAGAAAAGGAGATACATCAAAAAATGGTGGCAGCTGCCGCACAACGTGAGATTGAGCATGAGCATCGACTTGCAGTACAACAACAACGCGAGAAGGAGATGCAACAGCAAGAGCGGCTTGCCATTCAGCAACACGAAAAAGATGTTGAACGTCGCCTGGCTATGCAGCATCGCGAAAGAGATCTGGCGCATCTTCATCAACAACAACAACAACAACAGCAACAGATCCAGCAGCATATTCAGCAACAACGTATAGAGGCCGAGAGAAGACACATTGCGCAACTATACAGAGATCAACAGCAAATCGATAGAGATTCGTCGAGATTAGCAAGCCTCGGATTTTCCTCGCAACCTTCCAGGCTTCAACAATCTCAACAGTCTCAACAGCAGCAGCAGCAGCAGTCATCGACGTCATCGTCATCTTCGCGACAGAGTCAATCTTCCAGTCAGCAAAACGATTCGTCGACTCTTACAGCCGCCAGTTTAATTGACGCTATCATCACCCATCAGATCAATCAGAGTGTTGAGAATCCCGGCGCAAGCGGATCGTCAGTCAATCAGCCAGCACGTGCTGGCGATCGTCTTTTTCAGGTAGCCGAACATATTTTTATTTTTCTTTGAAATCTTTAGTTTGTTGTAGAACATATGTTACATTTAAAAGAGCTTTGTTTTTTGAAATTACGTTCTCATGCAATCCTATTCTTTTTCATCATTGTAGGGATTTCATCGCGAAAATCAGCAAGAACCTAATGGTATAGCTCACAGTCCTGCTGGTGAAGGCAGCGGTGGAAATGGTGGAAGCGGTAACGGAAGTGGCGGTAATAAAGCAATTACTCTCGGCGAGCATGTTGATCATATTGTTTCTAAAGATTATGGTCCGCCTCATTCGTCGTATAGATCCTACACTGGGTAAGTCCTCGCGCAATGTAAACATCTCTTTAAGCTCAATATTACATCGTGATGAAAAATTCCTTTTTGTAAAACTAAATTACAAACCTTACAGTTATGAATTTAATAAGTTCATAGTTTTTTGCTCTGATTTACTTTATTTATTTTATTTCTTTCGGTTAATTTTATTTTATTCGTCGTTTTTTTGTCGATTCTTATTTTATCAAATATAAATCTTACGAATAATAAGATTTATAATTTTAAAATTTTTTGGAAGCAATTTATTGAAACTTCTTATTATAAAAAGAAGAAAGAGAACACATTTAATTTTTTTTCTTAACCGCAATGTGTATTAACGAATATTCGTATATTATAAATAATAGAAATCTTTATTTTCTAAACAATAGATATCAAATTTCCGAAGATCAATGGAAGAGACGAAAACATAATGAGCCGGACTCGGTGAAAACTGGGGACGAACGACAAATAATACGTGTTGCGCAACAGCAGCATACACAACAGCAACAGCAGCATCAGTCATCGGGAAAGCAGCAATATCATTCGGTCGAGCCAGTTTCGCCGCCGGAGGCAACTACCAATCATTACGCACGTCGCTTGTACGATTCGAGCACTGCCACATCCACTTCTGGGACTTCCTCCAACAAGTCGCATTCGACGCCATACGACGTGTCGCCATTCGATTATGTAAAAAACAAGATAGTTGAGGTGATGCGCACTGAGGACGACAAGGTCGGGGGTGGCGGCGGCGGCGATGGTGGTACGGGCTCCGACAGAAACGGAGGCGGTAATTCCGTCGTTGTGTCTGAAAAGGATGAAAAGGGGGTTGGTGCCGAGAGAAACGTGGAGAGAAGCCCATCGAATGGCGGTGGTGGCGGAAGTGGCGGTGGCGGTAATAGCGGAAGTAATGAGATGGTGGTCGACAATACGGGTGGACCGAATCCAACCACTCGTGAACAACCACCGCCACCTCCTGCGCCCGCAGCTACTACCACATTTTATCCATTTAGTGCGTTAGGGGTGCACACAGGACCACCGCCGGCCCCGCCACCCGCCTCAGCTACATCCGCCTCCGTGGCAAAATCGGAACAGATGCAAGCCGAGCCGGCGCCGCTGCTTTCCTCGCAATACGAGCCGCTCTCGGATGAGGATTGATAGTCTTCTATAACCGTTCAGCGCTGTAACTGTTCTAAACTGGCATATACTAGTGCGATGATGCAAGATTATTATGGATGCAGAGAGATGCTGTGACATACGTCTTTTTAGGATACTCGCAGATGATCATCGATTGAAACAATGATTAATTATATTGGACGATTTATCGATTATATTGGACGCTTTGCAGGCAATCAGAAGCCACATTGCGTTCTTGTCGGTCGCCAAATCCTAATCTAATTTAAGACTTCTTTTTTTATATATACGCATATATATATATATATACATACATATACATATATAAATATATATGCATATGTATATATAAATATGGAAATTTGCGATCTCCGGCGAGATAAATGGAGAAATATGATATTTTAAACAGAGTCCCACACATATTGTTGTTTTACAAACTCTTTGTAATTTCATTGTATTTTTAGTCAAAAATCATTCCCGCGTCACGCGAAGAAAGGTAAATTTACGAAACGAATACTTGGATTTTATTTGCCTTCTCGCGACGTTGCGCTGGTTTTCAGTTAATACATAGCGACGAATAGTTTTATCTAATAATTAGTTATTTGCGATGTATAATTTATAATATAATGCCGATATGGATACATAAAAGTTATCTGTATAAATACATACATGTATAAGTACACGTCACACGTGGAAAACTGATTACATTTGACCGCCGTGGTTTTGATGGGCCCTTTTTTTTAAAATCTCGCGAGTTAATTGTACAGGTTCGGAATTTTAGTTTAGCGAAATTTTATGAGTGCGATCTAAAGAAAAGAAATCGTTACATAACAGATAATTGTTAAATAACATGTACTCGCCTATATATATATATATATGTATATATATATATATATATATACATATTTTTCACTTTTTAGGTTTTTCGATACTCGCAAATGTATATGTACGTTAGCGTTTCATTTCGTAAAGGAAATAATCGGGATCGACACTCGATATATATCCATTCTATTTCATATATGTACTAATATACCGAGTGCTCGAAGCTTTAGTCGTTCGATCGAGGTGAATTATTATTTTTTTATGTTGACTTGGGCTTGATCAGTCCGCAAAAAGACGTCGGTATACGCGCAAGCATCCGATCTGTGAAACATCTAGGTCTATATATGTATATCCCATGTTCACAATACAGACGCTTCTTTTGTACATAAATGAAAAACAAATATATGTAATCGTTAAGCGGTAATGTAATAATATACAACGCTAATGAGGGCGTGCGTGTTTTTATTTGGAATGAGTCTGTGATGTATCTGGGATTAATAGGTTCAACTGTGTTACATACCAGTGCAAAGCATAGCCTGTAGTTTGAACTGAAGATGAGAAAAAAAGAGAGCGCAAGAGAGAAGTAAAATGCAAGAAATGGAGGAAAATACCGTACTACATATTCTGACGTGGATAAATCGAGATATTCTGGCGACGTGAATCAACTTTCGACGATCGTTCTGATCTTGGTGAGATGGGTTTAAGAAAACAGGAAAAAAATCGTAACACAAAGTGTATTGTACATAGTATATATTAATTTCTAAGTTGAACAAGTAATATGGCTAGATAATCCGTACACGCTACTGTATAAGAAATTTAGGTTTAGCGATAAAATCGACGTAGTTAGTATTTAGGAGTTTAAACAAACCACGAACTGATTTTAGGGGGAAAAACTTTCTCCTGGACTTTAATTATTAATAAACGACGGCAAAATAAATATGCAGGCGATTAAATTGATGGAATTATCATTCGCGAAGCGAAATTGGATGTAGATTTATTTTATCTGTGTTTCAAACAATTTTTAGAAGAGAGAGAGAGAGAGAGAGAGAGAGAGAGAGAGAGAGAGAGAGAGAGAATGTGTATGCTCTATTACATACACAACGCACAACACACGACACATACACATATACATGCATACTTTTTATACAGCCTAATTTTATATTTGTAGCTTCAACTGTTTTGCGATCTGCGCCTTGTTTCTTCGCCATCGTGACACTCGATGAATTCTTCAAACATCACTGCGAGAGTTATTTCTTTCAATCACTGCGTCGTGAATCACCGCTTCTGCCAGATTGCGCCTCGATAATATATATATATAAAAATGTTCCGTGTCGTTTCGAACGACTGATGAAGACTACAGAGATTCACTGTACAAAGATGACTGCCTCCATTCACACGCCAGCGATCAGACGATTAGCCCTCGTTCATTTGTATTTTTGCATTTTTTTCTTGCATCTTTGATACAAGTATATCCTCCGCGCGATATAGATATTATTCTCTCCTTAATTTAACGTTCTTTTTTCTTCTTTTCATCTCCTGTAACAAGTGTTCTCTGACACGGGCAGTTTATAATGTGTTACTCGACGATTCCTTTTATTCTTTCCATAGACCAAATTGTGCAATTAATTATATAAAACATAAATGAGAAAGTATGTTTGAAAAAACATTTTTTTAATGTATAAAATGCATCTCAAATCATATTTTACTTAACCAATTATATAACATGTATGTTAATTATTATTATGTCACATGGTTACATGATTTTTACTGTTTAAAGCGTGTAGAAAAGATTATTTTTACGTTTCAAAAATAATAGCTTGCGCATACTGAAAATTTAATTATCTACTTATTATAATTATATATTGAGCCTTTGAATGTTTTATCTTCGATTTTTTTTATATAGTATGTAGTTTGACTTTCGTTCTAAATGATGAAGAGAATCGACGAGTTTCGCGGAACACTGCATCCTGTTATGAAGACACTCACCTCCAATGATTCTTCACTGTACAAAACATAATTGTTGAGGTCCTGAAAAAACCGTCGAATGCTTCCAGAGTTAAGTGGAGATAGATATATACATATATATATATAGATCGTATAAATATATGCACACAACAGACACACATGTACACACATACATACTGAAGCGAATTAATCTAGTTAGCCCGAGGCATAACGTTTGCGGACATACAACAACGCGACAGCCGTGACTCGATCTTCGTACTTCATACTTAGAAGAGTGTGCTCGGTGTCACGTTTCTCCTCCTCGTATAGTACCTGAGCGACACACAGAGCCCGCATTTAGCGATCGCCCCCGTCGTCGATGAAGCGCGAGAGTGGTGCGAGATCTAATTCCGACACGAAGAAAACACGAACATTCGAAAAGACGTTTTATATATCGTCCTAATGCCTAGAGAATAAAATATCGCAAGAACTTGATGTATATCTTTCAAATGTCTTTTTTATTATCGCATTCATCTCATGTGTCTTTGTTATAATCTATTACATTCATCTATGTTACATCTCATTCATAATATAAACTCGCAAGTGCCAGGGAGAATCGCACCACTTTAAATGAGATCATTCGTGCGATCGAGGTATGCCTTGACCTTAGGAGCAACTTTTAAACACACGCGTGTGTAAAGACGGGTCTGCGTGTACATATATAAAACGCTAAACGTACATACATATAAACACTTGCATACATACACAAAGGATAATTGTGAATTAAACCCCCGCTCTATTGGAGAGAAAAAAATCGTGTACATATAACGTGTGACTTGTAGTAAATATCATAAACTCCTTTTCGTTGATACATAGTATCTAAAGAGATCTTCAGGGTGTCGAGTCTTTCGTAGGGGTCGATTATTCGCAGGCGATTTTCGCGTTTCTCAACTGTCATCCCCTTTCCGAGAGAAGAAATTCGAACGATTTACTGATCGAATAGTAATCTAATCTATTTCTTTTTTCAAGCGCTTGAAAGAATTTTATAATAATAACAATAACAATTATCTTTTATCTCGCAAACCAATTTTTTTTATATATTTATTACTGAAATCGTAATCGTGTCTTATTATATTTAGTTACATATAGAAATTTGTATACAACTATATTATATAATTATATATGTAGAATATATATTATATAATATACTGTATAACTGCATTATTTTTGTAATACTTAAGTAATGTAATCATTGGATGGTGAATCAAAATCTAGGAAACGAAATATGGACTTCCTTTGGCAAGTGTCTGAAAAAAAAAGATTTAGATGGCTATTGCTGTGAAGTCTTCAATTACATTCGATTTTTCGAGGGAAATCGTCTGTGCGTAAGCAATCTCAGGTACGATACAGTACTGTAACACAATAGATGTAAGAAGCGAAGAAAGAGAATAGAACATCGACGGCATCTCTTCCTCGGGAATAAGAGAGAGAGAGAGAGAGAGAGAGAGAGAGAGATGCGTTTTTTGCAGCAAAGACGAGATGAACTTCATCAATGCAGCTACCTACGAGTATCATCTAGATTAGAGAGATTTAGGCGACGTGAAAAGACGAACGTCGCGTATATATGTACCTAGATTCATTTGTAACACGTCGAGGAAAGATGATCGATTAATTTGTTCAGTGTCTATCGTTCGTTTCCTACGACGTACGTGGAAAACGACAAGCCTGTACATAGTGATATGATAACGCCGAGATACACACAGCTCCCTCCCGAAATGTTGTATCATAATAATATAATAATATTAGTATTAACAAAAAATAATAAATGCATATGGCGCGATCGCAGAATTGTCAAGCTAGGGTAATAGAGTAAAGAAGAAAAAAAGGAGAGAGAGAGAGAGAGAGAGAGAGAGAGAGAGAGAGAGGAAAAACGATGAGAAAAGAAGCGAAAGACTCTATTTACAAAACGTGATTATTATCCACGAAAACACGCTCTGTTAATGCGACTAATTACAAAACAAAGTAACTGAAAATTAATTATAGCGAGCGAGAGCATACCACGCCTACAGTAAAACTACAGATGTAGCATACACGATAATATTATTATCAAAACAGTTCAATGTAAATTGTTATTTTTGTTGAAATAAAAATCACCTCCGTTATAATAAGGAGCATCTCGCTTTCGCCTTTTGATTTCGCTCCGTATTGTTCCTCTCGATAGAGAGTGATTTAAAAGAAACATATTTGCAAAATACAGGGTAAGCGAGAAACAAATTCAAATGAAAAATCAATATTTTTTTTTCTATTTATTATGATTACGTGGGCCTAGTTGGGAACGTTCGTTATGAAAATATTTACTTAAAAAGCGATAATTCATTTTAATATTCAATACAAGTGTATCCCACTATAAGATAATTATTGGATCGATTCTTTTTTCATCATTTTATTTTGTTTTGTACAAAGCGCATACAAAATATACACACATTAGACATTCTCGTTGCTCTGTCGAACAGTAACAAAGATTTTCGTTGAAATAGATCATAAAATATTACATAAATCTGTATAATCTATATCTTGCATACAAATGAGGCACACTTGTCTCTTCGCAGTCAACGTCAAAACTCATGCTCATTATTCTTATATATTAAAATATTGTACAATGAGGAATACGTCATACATAGGAAAATTTACGCATCAATAGATGAGAAGTAGATTTTATCCATTATTGCTATTATTAAAGACTATATCTATTTTACAGAATCAATTTATTTATGGGAATTCTGTCAACATTGTAATCGAGTATAATAATAAGTAATATGTAGGACACTTAAGAAAAAAAGATAAAATAAAAAAAAACAGGTAAGTTAAGATATATTTTATCGGAATATTAATAACAAATGTCTTCCGATTATTTTTATATTAGTTAAAGTATATGTTTATGATGTTCTTTTTTTCTTATTTTGAATTCTAGAATAACTTCTGAAGTAGTTGATTATTGACATACAACTAAGAATCATCCTGTATAATTATTAATGTAAATTATGTAAATATGTATGTTGTATGTATATGTAAATAACATTTATAATTATATTATAAATTATTTAATTATAATTAATTTCCTTTTATTATTAAGCATAGATTTATAATAGCAGCCTCACTTTTTTCACTTAACAAATCAGTAAAAATAATTCTTTTCACAGCAAAAAATACAAGCGGCTGCATTGATCAAATAAAATATAAAATCTTAAAATATTTATACAATAATTCTTATAGATATTAGAGAATTCTTATAGATATTAGAGAAGAGCGAGGTATGACGGATTACACAGAGTAAACTGGTCTAGTTGTAAAATCTTATTAAGAATATCTGCTAACAAGACTTAACTGAGCCGTTTTTCGTTTTATCCCGTCTTCTCCTACTGTCTAAATTGAAACTATTATAGTCGATTGTTGCCATATAATGTCTATTGCATTCAACTAAAGATTAATTATAGTTAATCTTCCAGAACAAGTTATTCACAAATATATCCTTTATTCAGGGATATATTAGAGCAGTATCCTATTAAAGCAATATTTTGTCTGTCCAGTATTTGTATTACGAACACGTTATAAAGCTGTTTTTCTTTTTATATCAAAATAATAATGATTTAATAAATTAATATATCGTGCAAATCAGGTACATGAAACCATGTGCTCAGGTATATTTTATAAATTTAAAATAAATAAATCTTTCAAAAATGTTAATATACTAGTTTGTATCTCTGTTGAGTATGACATTACGTTCATGTCTATAATAATATAATTTATATGAGATGTGTATATATACATATGAATATAATTCAATGTGAATAAAAAGCCTCTAAAAAAACTAAAAAAGTCCCTAAAAACATAGTAAAATTTTTCTATATAATGTAGAAACGGTGTCAGTCGATAGAGACAATCATATGCAGACAAGGATATGCTTTTCCGTCAATTACAATCGCATCCATCAGATTTTTCGCATCGGATTTATATTCATTAAATTATCTGATTATTATCTGATTTAATGAAAATATCAAATGGAAGTATCCAACGATGTTATAAATACGAAAGTCATAGTTAGAATATCATAATGTAAAAAAAATCTCACTATGTGTAAAGGCTTTTACTACTGAAGATCTCTAAACACGGATCGAAACGTATGGAAATTTTCAGTTTGTAACGGATTATAATAAATTGTATACGCAACAATAACCAGCGTTGACTCTTAGAGGCTTTTTATTCATATTGATTTATATCATTAGAGCCTACACAACTTTATGAACATAATTACTGCAACGTTCTCATGAAATAAGAAATTAATTATTTTGTCGAACGCAGTTTTATATTCATATATCTAAATTATGGAACACATAAATTAGAAATTATATACAATTTTTTTCTTTCAACAAACATCTGAAAGGTTAATCTTGTGTCCCATTGTAATTATGATATCTTCAAATTTGATAAAAAAAACAGTACTAAATGTATGTGTATGTAGATTTTATTAACAATTCAATACTTTGTAATTTTTTTTTAGATCTTAGATTCTGAACGCCATTCAAATTATTGAAGATAGAATATATTTGTATAATGCATGAAGTATTATTGAAAGATTAATTGACGTTTTATGTGTGCAATAAAACGTATATATTGATGGAGGTAGTTCATCTATGCAGTTTATTTTCAAACAATGTGGCAATAGTTCTAAAATAGAAATATTAATATTCCGCATAGCTTCGATGTCATTCAATGTGTCAAACTTGCATACATTTAATACATGCAAAAGTATCACAGAATTTGTTGTTCTACTATTTGCTCTCGAAAACGTGTATGTAAAAAATACTGTGTTTAAAATTAATATATTCTTATTATACGAATCTTACGAATTATCTTTTCGCGATAAAGTTTATACAAAAGTAAGCTATTTTACTCGATATTAAAAATCTTACTTTATACTATAAAATGATATAACGAATACAATCTTGTATATCAACTAACATATAAAAATATGTAGCACATTTATGCATATACCTACAATTTCAAGGCAAGTTATTTTTTTTTTTAGTAATAATATTTGTCTTTCTCTCTATTAATGTGTGTGTCCTTAAATAATTCGAATGAGATAAATACCGATATAAATATCTTCAGTTGTAATACGAGGGATACAATATATTCCATAAAATAGCTGCAGTCATGAGACCCGTGTAAGTAACTATGCTGGCCCACCAAATAACTTTTTCCCAAGTTTGTACTTCGAGATTTCGAAGGATATTTATACCTACTAGAAGACCTGCTATAGCACCAGCCAAATGGGCCACATAGCCGATTTGATCATTGGTAACAAGAACATAACGATTGTATACAGCTTGACCGACATCAACACTCGTGATAACGAGGAACACTAATAACTGTAGCACGGCAAATTCCATTTGCGACCAGTTCATTATAATGGTTGCTACGTGGGCAGTGATTAATGCATACACACCACCCGAAGCACCAGCCAGGTAAACTGTTGGATCTGAAACGGATGTACCAAGGGAACCGGCTAGTACTCCGGCTATGTATATTATCAATACTCTCCACCATTTATGAACCATTTCCAGTGGAACACCCAACATAATTTGTACCAGGAGATTAACAACCAAATGGAAAACTCTATCAAACACAAAAGGAATTATAAACGAATTATAAAGGAATTATAACGTTAAAAATTCACAAATTCTTAATAGATATTACAGAAATGCGTAGGTTATAAAATAGAGTATTATACATACCCGACATGTACAAACATATATGTTAGATACCGCCAGGCTTGGTATCTCTTGTGCGGATCATAAATAAATAAAGTAGCTGCTGGTCCTTCTACAGAAAGAGATTTGTGCTTAATCACATCATACATGAACAAAATGATTTCTATTATCGATATGATTATCATTGCTATAGCCGGCGGTCGACAACTGTACTCTTCTTCATACAGTCCATCTGGATAATCGCTAGAGTACAGAGAAGATTCCGTTATTGTACTTGTTTGTTGTTGTAAACCATTAAAACGTGCAGAACGTGCAACTCTTTTACTACTCAGGGGAACATTAAAACTCCGGTTCTCGCTCCGGCTCGAAGGAGGAGGAGAAGGTGGTGCTTGCATTACAATACTGAATTGTCGCTGGGGATAATACCTCGAGCCCACGGAAGTTTGTCTTAATGTACGGCATGGTCGTTGAGGTATTACACATTGCACATATCGTTGCACAATGTGTCCGAAAATACCCTGCATATCCTTTCTATGGATCTAAATATCAAAAAATGATTGATATAAATTATCGGTAATTAGAGATTTCTAAAATGTTTTATTAACGAAATATGGAATATCAATTCAATAAATAAAAAGGAACCAAAGCAAGTTATTATTGCTAATATTTTAATGTAAAAATTTTCATAAACAAACGTTTCGACAGTTTAGGCGGTTTTTCTCAACATTAAATTCTAAATATAATATAAAAGTTAATTTAAACTAAAAATGGTAAAAGGACTTCCTAGAAGATCAAAATGTTTGTTTATGAAAGTTTTATAAATAATAACTTTTTAAATAATAACTCGCTTCGTTTTATGGCCCTTTTTATTTATTGAATTGATGTTAATCATTTCGAGCCATTTTATATTTCTTGGAAATATGGAAAGATAAAAACAAATATAATTTCCAATATCCTTAAAGATTGAATCAAAAGATCTCTGACTAACCATTGCTATGAATTCTGGATATTCTAAATAACCGGACTCATCCAGATCTGCTTTATGCATTATCGTACGGACTACTCCAGCAGGGATATCTTTAGAAAAATCTGGACCGCGTATCATTGCTTTTAATTCTTGTAGTGATATTTTTCCATCTCCGTCAAGATCGTACTTCTCAAAAATAGCTTTCCAATGCTGTAAAATAAATTAAATAATTAAATCATTATTTTGGCAAAGATATAAAAACGTTTAACAAACATTATATTTTCAGTAAGATTTCTTAGACTGTGACCAGCAATAATGTATCAGTGATATAGAAGTAAAATACTTTCCTTTACAAATGAATCATACACTTAAGTTAGTTCCAGTATGAGTCATTTGTATGGAAAACTAGTGAAGAGAAAATAATCACAGAAAACAGTAAAAAAAAAAGAAAAAAATTTTAATAATATGAGAGATATTAATATATTTTAACATTATTTTAATTAAATTTATTATGTACATTTTTAATATACAATTGAATAAAGAATTTTAAAAAGTGTCTGAAAGCATTAAACAAAATAATGCCTCTATACCACTAATTTCTTCAGTGGTAAATATAAAATACACTTACAGCTTCATTATACTGCAGTGGGATGGTCACTGCAGTCTCGCCTTCCCGATTAGTCGGCATCCTTATCAATTTGAAACCTCTGTAAAGTAAACATCAGATAGTGTCAGTAAATGTTTTATGAATTACTAGAATTTTGTAAGCAATCAACACAAGTCTTAAAGCTAGAATAACATAATAGATCTCTCACTCTCTTCTTTGTTTTGAATCTCTCTCTCTCTCTCTCTCTCTCTCTCTCTCTCTCTCTTGCTATCAAGTATCTATTTACTAACTGCAAGAGATCTATGCAGGAAGAATTTGAAGAAAATGCCGAGGAGGCAGAATCCTGGCTTGTCGCACCTAAAAGATTGTATCACAAGGCGGAAGCCATGCGACAACGATCATGTAACGATCAAATAGCGAACGCAAGGAACACGTTTTACCTGACAAACCGAACACTGAAGTCACCGAGATGTCAATCGTGAATCATGCGTTAGGTAGTTCGCACACTTGTACGAGCAGAAGGCTGTGAAGAGTGACTCGCTCCGTCCGGCAAAATATCTGGAGTTACTTTGTTCAACAAGGGATAGATCACGAGCACGATCACCCACACGCACCTGCGCTCGTGACATTAGATCTTGCATCTATCGAACAGTCGCTATGACCCGATAACATCGCAGTGATACATTTTCTTATCTCTCGCAGATATGAGAAGTCGATAGAGACTATCTATCGCCGCGCCACGGCGTCCTGTCAACGACGTCATGGACGTCGCGGAACCATTCACATTCCACCTGTTGGCCATCCGTGCGCGATCAGCGATGCGTCCCATCACGCCGCCACGATGCGCGTGCTATCGCCAAATTCTACGTACATATATGTACCCAGCGTATCTAATGTATCACAAACGTACATACATACATACCCTAACCTTCAAAGTTCGGAGCAAGCTGCGAATGATCGAGTGACGGGGGGAAAACCCGAGGACTCACCGAGATCACGGCTGATCACGGCATTCACCGATTCACGGCCCGGGAAACCTTGAGAGGGAAACGCGGGAGAAAGAGACGCGCCACTGACCTTTACCGTTTCGCTTACTATTTTTCTCTCTTTCTCTCCCCCCCGGAATCGAATTTTCCGCGCTCGATCTCTCAAGGAAGGCATGCAAGCAGGCAAGGCAGGTGTCGATACAACTGATACAAGAGCGAGTGAGCGAGCGAGAGTTAACGGTACCGTTTCGAACGGTTTCATTCTTACCAAATGCCAAGTCGTAGGCCAAAGACATTCGGAGAAGATACGAAAATCGAACGATCGCTGGAAAGTGGATCGCTAGGTTAAAGCCTATTCTACAATTTGCTTTTTGTTTCATGCTTTTTACCTCTTGCTTTTTTCCTCTTTGTAACCGTTTTATCGATTTGTGTTTCTTGCTACGTATTTCTTGTTTCTTTTGAAGTTCGTTAACTTTTACCTCGGGCGATGTAAAATAAAAAAAAACCAAATAAAAAGCAAAAAGACAAGATATAAAAAGTAGCAAAAAGCAAGAAATTGAAAACAAAAAGCACATTATAGAACAGACTTTATCGGGCGACATAAAACAAGAAATCGGATAAAAAGCAAAAAGACAAGATGTAAAAAATAGCAAAAAGCAAGAAACTGGAAACAAAAAGCACAAATTCTTGTAGAATAGGTTTTATAGATCTATTTACTTTTTTTCGTTTCTTTTTCCTCCGTTTTGGAGGAACAGACTCCGACGATAGACAATAACCGATGACTTTCTTTTTATCTCAATCTTATAGAATAGATAGACGATAGTCGAGTAGATTTTTTTTTTTATAATAATTACATACACATTACTATACAGGACGTAAACACAAATGTTTCAAATTCGAGAGAGAGAGAGAAAGAGAGAGAGAGAGAGAGAGAGAGAGAGAGAGAGAGAGAGACTTGATGAAAATAAAAATCGGAAATATAAATCGGATGTAATCGGAGAGTAACAGCTAGAAG